>WBZT01000022.1_pt1 | contig 82425 bp, 69 predicted proteins | sample 5204241 | NCBI WGS metagenome assembly WBZT01 (sample SAMN12344358, study PRJNA552823) | activated sludge metagenome | biome: Activated sludge suspended growth; feature: Nitrification reactor; material: Wastewater; isolation source: activated sludge from nitrification reactor of wastewater...
GATCAACGACGAGACCGTCACCGACTCCGCACTCGTGTTCTTCACCACGAACGTGAACGTCACATCCGCACCGGTCTCCGGCACCGAGAACAGGTTCGCCGTCTTGGTGACCTCCACCGACGGGGCCACATCCGTGAAGGTCACGGTCGCGTCATCGGTTGCCGTGTCCGCGTTGCCCTCGTTGTCGCTCGCGATGGCGGTGAACACGTTGACGTGATCGGTCCCGTAGTCCCCAGCGATCCACTGAGTGACCGTGAACTCACACGACGCGCCCGCGGCCAGGGCCGTGCCGACCTGGCAGTCATCGTCCCCGGCCAATGTTCCGAACTTGTCGTCGGACAGCGCCGTGATCGTGGCAGCTTCGAGCGTGTTGTTCGTGACGACAAAGACGTAGTCGACGTTGCCGCCAGTCTCGGGCACCGAGGTCGGGTTCGCCGTCTTCGTCACAGAGATGTCCGGCTTGACGTCCGTGACCGTCACGGTCTCATCGTCCGTGTCGGTCCCCGAGCTGCCGTCGTTGTCGACCACCACAGCGGTGAACACGTTCTGGTGAGCAGTCAACGAATCCGACGACACGAACACGGTGACCGTGAACTCACACGACACGCCCGCGGCCAGGACCGTGCCGACCTGGCAGTCAGCATCCCCGGCCAATGTCCCGAACACCGTGTCGATCAACGACGAGACCGTCACCGACTCCGCACTCGTGTTCTTCACCACGAACGTGAACGTCACATCCGCACCGGTCTCCGGCACCGAGAACAGGTTCGCCGTCTTGGTGACCTCCACCGACGGGGCCTTGTTCGTCACGAGGACGTGCGCCTTGTCGGTGACCGTGTTGGACAGAGTGTTGCTGTACTTGTTCATCAGGACCGCAGTCACCGTGTCGGTGATCGTGGTGGGCTCGGTCCAGCCCATGGAGACGGTGAAGGAGCAGGTATAGCTGCTGCCACCGAGGATCGTCCCGCCGGTTGCACAGGTCGTCGCGGTGATGCCGTTGTGACCCGTCGTGGTGATGTCCCCGTAGATGTCGTCCGTCAGCGAGGACAGCAGAGCGTCACCCGCCGGGGTCGGCGCCGAGTTGCTCACGACGACGTCGTAGGTCACCGTGCCGCCAGCCTCGTCCAGCGTGGCAACCAGGTCGTCGCCCGACACGGCACCCTTGATGACCGAGCCAACGGGAGCAACCGGCGGAGGAGGCGTGATGCGAACCGCCGCGGTGTCGGTGTCGGTGTAGGCGGGCGCGTCGGCATACGTCCCGTCGTAGCCCAACGCCTTCACAGTATTGGTGATCGTGACTGCGGCTGCGCCCGGAGCCGGGCTGGTGTGGGTGACCAGAGCCGTACCGGTGGCTGTCGCACCTGCAGCGAGATCGTCAGCCTGGCCATCGCCGTCCTGATCGGTCAAACCTGAGGTCAAGGTCACCGGGAAGTCGTCGGCGGCGTAGGTGGGCGTGCCGTTGTCGTCGACAACGGACACATTGAACAGGGGGGCCGTCCCCGGGTTGGTGACGACGTAGCAGTACTTGACTTGCTGGACTCCAGTCACGTCGAGCAACTCGACGCCAGGGCACGTGCCGCCAGCAGTCGTCACGGTCTTCTGCACGTCAACAGCAGGGATATGCAAGTTGCCGAACTGGTACCAGGGGATCGTTTGGTTCCCCACGCTGATGTTTGCGGGGCTGACGGGAGCGCCCTTGACGGCGATCAGCTGCGCGCCAGTGATGGCGGCCTGCAGGTTGCCGGTGGGCCGGCTACCCGGCTTGCAGGCGAGCCTGGCATCCACCCGCACCACAACGGTCTCACCAGCATCGAGGTCGGAGACGATGACGGTGCCTGTCACGGTGGAGTTGGCAGTGAAGAGAGTCCCGTTGAGTTGTTCGTTCGTCAGGGTGGCGGTGCTGCCGTGGTCATCGACGATCGCCTGGTCGATGGAGTCCTCACCTGGGATCAGGTCCTGGACTGGCGAGTAGTTGATGGACACCCCAACGATGTCGCTGATCGCCGCGCCCGACTGCCCGGTCGTGTCACCGAGGAACTGGTAATCGAGAGCGATCGTCTGGGGGGAGTCGATCGACTTCGGATCCACCGTCACCTTGGTGAGGAACGTGACCACATCTCCGCAGGCGAAGTCGTTGGCCTCAAGGGATTCGACGACGTCGAGGTCGCGCCCCACGGTGCCATCGTCGAACGCCCCGCCGCCGGTCTTGTGGTCGTAGCTCAGCGGTGCCGACGCCGCGAGGTCGAGACCGAAGTCGCCCGCCGCGGCATGAGCCGACGGGCTGACGACACCGCCGGTGACGGCGACGACGGCAAGGGTGGCCACCGCTCCCGTCTTGGCCATCCGCCGCTTGACACGGTGGGCGCGGGACGGCAGGCCAGACCAAGGCCACGTGAACAACGACATGGAAGTCCCTCCCCGGACTCGCATAAAGATCCCCCGACCCTTGGGCCAGCATCGCGAAGTGTCCTTGAGGTTCGCTCCCGCGCTGCTCACGATCCGCTCACAACTTCGACTCGTCGTGATTGCTTCGTGACACATCCCCCGGACGGGCATCGGCGCCCCTACAATGGCGACGGTCCTCGGGGGAGATATGGGGACAGGGGCATGGGGACAGTTCTGTTGGCTATCAAGGCTCGAGAGATCGCCGATGAGGTCACCGCGGCGTTCACCGCGGACGGACACACGGTGACGGGTGCGTCCGACTGCCGGGGCGTGCTCGACCTCGCTAGGCGCCGGACACCTGACCTGGTGGTCGCGGACCACGCGATGGCGCGAGCCGACGGCTATGAGGGGTGTCGCACACTGCGCACGACGTCGGCAGCGCCTCTGGTCATCCTCTCGGCCAGCACGGACGAGGCCGACGAGCTCATGGCTTTCGCGAGTGGGGCCGACTACTACCTGCGTATGCCGTGTGCTCCCCGCATCCTGCAGGCTCGGCTCACTGCCGCGCTGCGCCGTGGTGAGCTGCTCAAGCCGCCCACCCCTCCGACCCGGTTCACGGTCGGTGCCATCGACCTCGACACGAACACCCGGGTCGCACACGTCGAGGACAAGCCGCTGCGGCTCACCCGCACCGAGTTCGACCTGCTCGCGACCCTCCTGGATGCCGGCCAGCGGGTCGTCCCCCGCTCCGAGCTGCTGCGCCGGGTGTGGGGACCGTGGCCCGGAGACGACCACGTCCTCGAGGTGCACCTCAGCCGACTGCGGAGCAAGATCGTCGCCGCCGGCGGACCCCGCATCGCCGAGGCGATCCCGGGCGTGGGCTACCGGCTCGGACTCCACGTCGCCCACGTGAGCTGACCCGCGCGCACCCCGGGCCAGGCCGCGCGGCATACCAGGGACGGTTCGGGAGCCGAGACGCGAAGACACCCCGCGTACCTGGAAGAGCTCACCTGCCCTTGCTGCATTCCTGCCCTGGGGGAGTTCGGTGAGGTACCACCACGCGGGGTGCCGACCGCCATTGTATGCCGTCCCGCGCCGGTGTTGTCGTCGTTCAACAGCCTCGCCCACGCGGGCGGCTGGTCCTTCTGCGCCTTGGCCGGCTTCGTCGTCGGCGTGGCGCTCTGTCAGTCACAGCCCACCGCCCCGGTATGCCGCGTGCGCAAGGCGCGTGGGCGGCATACCGGGGCGGGTGGAGGCGATCAGCGCTTGGAGGTGCGGGTGTAGCGGGCCACGGCGAGCGGGACGAAGACGACCAGCATGAGCAGCGACCCGACGAGGACCATGGCGACCGGGTGCTGCATAGGGAAGGCGTCTGGCACCGGGGCGTCGCCGACGTTGCCGAACAGGTCGCGGGCGGCCTGGACGAGGGCCGAGACCGGATTCCAGTCGGCGAAGGCCTGCAGCGGCCCCGGGAGGTTCTGCGACTGGACGAAGGCGTTGGAGATGAAGGTGAGCGGGAAGAGGATCATGAACGAGGCGTTGTTGATGACCTCGGGGGTGCGCACGACCATGCCGAGCAGGGCGAGCACCCAGCTGAAGGCGTAGCTGAACAGCAGCAGCAGCGCCACGCCGGCGAGGAAGGACACGAACGACTCGTGGAAACGCCAGCCGACCACGAAGCCGGTGAGGATCATGATGACCATCGAGATCGTGTTGAGCGCGAGGTCGGCGGCGGTCCGCCCGACGAGCACGGCGGCCGGGTGCATCGGCAGGGTGCGGAACCGGTCGATGATCCCGTCCTTGAGGTCCTGGGCCATGCCGTAGCCGGAGAAGGTCGCCCCGAACAGCACGGTCTGGCCGAAGATGCCGGCCATGAGGTAGTCGGTGTAGTTGGTGCCCTCGACCTTGATCGACCCGCCGTAGACCTGGCTGAAGAGCAGCACGAACATGATCGGCTGCAGGACGGCAAACACGATGTAGTCGGGGCTGCGCTGGAACTTGTGCAGATTGCGCCAGGTGACGGTCCAGCCGTCGGCGAGCAAGGAGCCTCGTGGGGACGCGCTTCGTGGAGAACGAACGCGCTCGGGAGCAATGGTCGTGGTCACGATGCCTCGACCTCCTCTGCATGGTGGCCGGTGAGGGTGAGGAAGACGTCGTCGAGCGTCGGCCGCCGGATGCCGGCGTCGTGCAGGGCCACGCTGGCCACCGACAGGTCGGCCAGCACCGCCTGCAGGGCGGCCGCCCCGGCGCGCACCGGCACGTCGAGGTCACGGCCCGAGTCGCCGACGGTCACCTCGCCGTCGCCGTGCCGCCCGAGGACCTCGCGGGCGTGAGCGGTGTCGGCCGCGTCGACGAGCGCGATGACGATGCGGTGCCCGCCGATCTGGCTCTTGAGCTCGTCGGAGGTTCCTTCGGCGATGACCCGCCCGTGGTCGATCACGCAGATCGTGTCGGCGAGGTGGTCGGCCTCTTCGAGGTATTGGGTCGTGAGCAACACCGTCGTGCCTCCGGCGACGAGTCCCTTCATCACCCCCCAGAGGGCGATCCGGCTGCGCGGGTCGAGCCCGGTGGTCGGCTCGTCGAGGAAGAGGACCTTGGGGTCGATGACGAGCGCGCCTGCGAGGTCGATGCGCCGCCGCATGCCGCCGGAGAAACCCTTGACCGGACGGTCGCCGGCCTCGGCGAGGTCGAACATCTCGATGAGCTCGCGGGCTCGCTCGCGGGCCCGCCGCACCCCGAGGTGGTAGAGCCGGCCCACCATCTCGAGGTTCTCCAGACCGGTGAGGTTCTCGTCGACTGCCGCATATTGCCCGCTCGAACCGATGATCCGTTTGACCTCACGCGCCTGGGCGACGACGTCGAGTCCGGCGACGGTCGCCGAGCCCGAGTCGGGTCGGATGAGGGTGGTGAGGACCTTGACGGCGGTGGTCTTGCCGGCGCCGTTGGGGCCCAGCAGACCCGTGACGGTGCCCTCGGGGACGGCCAGGCTCAGGCCGTCGAGGGCATGCACCTCACCCGACCGGGATCGATAGGTCTTGCGCACCTCGTGCGCGTCGATGATCGGCATCAGGCGACCCTAACTCGGGGCACCGACAACGTGCAGGGGATTCCACGACGACCAGGGGCGGATCAGGGGGAGGCCGGATCCGTCGGTCCGATGAGCCCGTTGACCCGCGGGGAGACAAGCCGCTCCACGACGAACGCGAGCGCGACGACGAGCGCACAGCCACCGAGCAGACTCGCGATGTATGCCGCCCCCCACCCGCGGTCGAGCAGCCAGGTCGCGATGACCGGTGCCGCGATGGCCGCGCCTTGGAAACCCATCGCCATGAGCGCGTTGTAGCGGCCGCGCAGCGCGTCGGGCGCCAGGTCGTTGGTCATCGCGGGAATGGTCGGCTGCAGGAGGGTCTCGCCGAAGCCGAAGATCCCCATGCACGCGGCGAAGAGCACGGCCGAGGTGAGTCCACCGGGGACGAGCGCCGTGAGCCCGAGGAAGGCCCAGGACACGGCCCAGGCGGCGGCCATCCCGAGCATCACCCTGGTGCGCCGCCGGCCCTCGATGCGTTGGAGGACGAACAGCTGGAGCGCGACGATGACGACGGTGTTGACCGTGAAGCCGTAACCGATGGCCTGGGTCGACACGCCGCCGAGCAGCCGGGCGAACGCGACCGCACCTGCGTTGAGCTGGGCGTAGCCGACCGATGCCGAGACAACGGTGAGGGCGAACAGGGCGAGCACCGGTGGTTCCCGCAGCAGCGCGGCATACGAGGTGGAGGCGGTGGGGGGTCGCGCCGTGCTGGATCCGTCGACGGGATTCGCCGACACGGGGGCGCCCGAGCGGCGCAGCGGGCCGAGGTAGACCGCGAGGGGGGCCAGGAAGGTCGCCGCATTGACGAGGTAGAGCGTGACGAAGGTCTGCGGCCGGGTGACGTCGACCAGGGTGCCCCCGAGTATGCCGCCGATGCCGATGCCGAGGTTGAGCAGGCTGAAGCTCATCCCGAAGTAGCGTTGCCGGATCCGTGAGGGCATGACGGCACTCACGAAGGACTGGACGGCCGGCCACATGACCCCGCCCCCGATCCCCTCGAGGACGAGGGCGACGCCGGCCAGGATCTCGTCGCGGGCCATCGCGAGCAGGAGATTGCCCGCGATCATGCACACGATCGCGACGACGATGATCCGCCGGGCCCCGACCCGGTCGACCAGGTGCCCGGTCGGTCCCAGGATGAGCAGCCCGACGATCGCCGGGATCGCCACGAGCAGCCCCACCCGGTCGAGCGGGAGCGCCCGCACCTCGTGGAGGTAGACGACGAGGAAGGGCAGCACGAGCCCTGCGCCGACGAAGTCGACGACGATCGTCGAGAGCAGCCACTTGCCCTCGCGGGGCAGCTCGGTCCAGAAGTCGCGCAGGGCCGGGCGGGCGGGCGACGAGTCCGGGACCATGTCCGACGCCTGCCCTGTCCCGCTGCTCACGAGGGTCGAGTCTGCCAGCGCCCGCCGACAGGGTTCGACCGATTTCCAGCCCGCCCGGGCGCTCCGGTACCCTCCCCCACGGAGGCGTCGCATAGTGGCCTAGTGCGCACGATTGGAAATCGTGTTGGGGATGAAACCCCTCGCGGGTTCAAATCCCGCCGCCTCCGCCAGATGAGCCACGTATGAACCCCGTTCGGTCCGCAAGGGCCGGGCGGGGTTTGTCGGTGTGGGGGTTCTTGGACACGCGTATGCCGTCCTGGGGCCTCTGGACGTGTCCTGGGCGGCCGTGGGACGCCCGGGGGTCTGGGCGTCCGGGACGGGTGGCGTGTCCTGGGTGTCGTCTGCGAGGTCGCAGATGGTGGCGACGGACAACCGCTTTCAGGACGCGACGCGCGAAGCGGTTCGTATCTCAGAAGAGGCGTTCATCTGCAAGATGACCGACTTCTACATCCGGATGATTGAGGTGCTCGGCTATCGGATGAAGCCCAGTGTTGGGGATGTCGGCTACCCAGAGTTCGCGGCACCTGGCGCCGCTATCGTGGAAGGTCTCGTTATGACCTCGGCAGCGACACCAACGCTTGCCGAGCAACGTTTCATGATCGACCCTTTCAATACGGGTTCATTGGCAGACTGGTCATACCCAGCCTTGGGATTCACGTCGATTGCCGCGTTCTTGACGGAGCCGGATCCGACAGTGGAGCGGAGCAAGCCTCGACTGTCTGCCATCGAGCCGCTACTAAGAACGGCCAGGCCGGCCAGTGAGCGTAAACGCAATGAAGCGCTCGAGACCGATCCGAGTTTCGAACGAGAAAACGCTACGCAGAACGCGAGATAGATCAGTCAGGATAGCCCGGCAGCCAACTCAGATCCTGCCCGTCATCCTCCGCTGGGAGGATGCTCGCCAGCTCCCGTTCCAGGCGCATCGGGTACTGACTCAGGATCAGCCCAACCTGGTAGCCCACGCTCGACCGGAGCTCGCCCAGTGCGAGGAAGAACGGGTCGTGACCGTAGCCGGGGTGGTGCCAGAACTCCCGCCCGCGTGGGCCCGCAGCGTCCAGAAACCGCCGACAGGCTGCCCGCATGTGGCGAAGGGTCTCCTCCAGGTCCTTGCCAGACTTGGCCTGGGTGATCTGCTCGGTTAGAAAGCTCCGGATCTGGAGGGCGGACTCAACGCAGTGCTGTTCATCCTCCATGTGTCGATCAGCAAAGAGAACCCGACGATCTTCAAGGAAGACAACGACCGCTCTGGCAACGTCCTTGTCACGGTCGGTCTTGGCCCACTGCACGCCGACGAACGGCGTGCTGACCCCAGTGACCTCGTAGCCCACGACGGCAAGCTACCCCACCGCGCTCAAGCCCGCCTGGGGACCCCCGGCGTTCGGGAGACCACGGCCGAACGGACACGAGCAGCTGACACGCTGACAGTGAGTCTTTCCCGCCAGCATTTCTGCCGTCCTCGCTGGCGGGACGGCCGAGCGTGAGGACTCGTGCGGTACAGCGACCGGTAGCCCGAGGGGACACCGTGGGCCTACATCCCCGAGACCGTCACCTCGATCAGATCGCCGTGCTCATGACGCATCTGGGTGAGCAGCAGACTGCCCAGCCCCAGCACACCTACCGCGTATCGACGGGTGTCCGGCCGCTGCTTGCGGTGGTGACGGTCGACGTTGCCGATGGCCTGAACGAAGCCAGTGCCCAGGGCGCGCCACCCATCTCGCTCGGACTGTGTAGCACCGAGCCGCCAATCCCCCTCGTCACGCAACACTTCCGCAAACAGACCCTTGCCGTACAAGCTGCCACCGTTCTTGTCCTTCGGATCACCGGTCCAGGCGCGGAGTTGGTCCTCAACGAAGATTGCCGTTTGAGCAGCAACCTTGCCCCAGTCCTCCTCCTCGACCAGACCCTTGACGTGCTCCCACAGGTCGGGGTCGAAGGCTCGCTCATCGATAGGCTCGTCATCTCCAGACAGCAGTTCTAGCTGGTAGATGGCGGCGTCGATCAGGCCGCACGCCTGCCGTATCCCTTGATGACGTGCAGAGTCGTAGTAGCTCTGAGGAGTTCCGCTGGTGACCATCAACACCTGGTAGTTGACCCGATCAAGCCGCACAACGAGATCGTCATCCGCACCAAGGGCGGAGACCACGGTCGCCCGCACCTTTGCCTTCCATGCCGTCAACCCCTCGCCACCCGACATGACAGCTGGCTCGCTCGCCTCAGTCTTCAGGTCCGTAAGCGCTTGGACGGCTCGCTCGCGTCTCATGCTCAGCACCGTAGCGCTCGGCTCCGACAGCATGACGGGGCTCCGAGAAGGCGGAGACGCCTCCTGCGCGCGCTTCAGGAGGCGCGCGAGCTCCAAGAAGACGCGATGAGGAGCGGCACAGGAACAGCCGCACACACAGCTCGCCCGCTGGCTAGCTGCGCCAAGCACGAGGCCCTGCGACCCAGTCTCTACCGAAGTCCCCCCGGCCCCCCGCGCGGTGACCCACCCGCATTCATCCCTCGGCGGCCTTGGCGAGTCGGCGCTCGTAGGCCGCGGCCTGGCTGTCGTAGACCGCCGCCAGTTCCGCTTCGCCAACCCCGTCGAGCGAGAGCCCGAAGACGTCGCCGTAGACCTGCGTCAGCTCCCCCGGCGACCCGAGGACGCGCTCGTGCCGACCGGCGCCGTCGATCCGCAGCAGCCAATTCCAGCGCAGCAGGTCGACTCCCTCGGCGTCGCGTCGCTGCACCGCGAGCGCCCGCACGAATGGCGAGGTCGGCGAGCTCGACAATTCGGTATGCCGCGTGGTCGCCTCCACGAGCGACACCGGCGCGAGGTCGAGGTCCATGCCGACGAAGGAGTCGGCAACGGGATCGTGGTCAAAGCGCCAGCCGCCGGGGACGAGGTCCGAGGGCCGCACGGCATACCGGAAGGGGCCCTGCTGCGAGAGTCCGGTCGCGAGCGGGACCGGCTCGTGCAGGGCGCTGCCCAGCCCGACGTCGACGAGCCATGGCCGCCCCTCCAGCTCGACGGTGAGCGCGAGGTGGTTGCCATTGGCCCCGACCGGTCCGGGATCGCGCGCACCCTGGACTCCGGCACGGTGGTGCACCACGGCATACCCCCAACGTTCGAGCAGCCAGCCGAAAGCACCGTTGAGGTGGAAGCAGTAGCCGCCGCGCCCGGCCAGCATCGCCGCGACGCTCGAGTCGGCGTCGGCCGGCACCGGTCGCCCGAGGACGTTGGGCAGCGTCTCGTAGGCGACCCGCTCGACATGTGCGCGGTGCAGGGCGACGAGGCTGTCGAGGTCCGCCGGCGCGCCCGCGAGGTCGCGCCGCCCGAGCCGACGCAGGTATGCCGCGACCCGATCGCCACGCCGCGCGTCCACGCTGCCATTAGACCAGCGGAGCGGGGGTGCCCGCCGCCGCGAGGGATGGGTTGTTGTCGCCATTTCACCGTTTGACGACACAAACCCATCCGTCGCGGGCGAGGGGGGCGGTGACACGGCGGCGACGAGGAGCCGGCCGCGAACCACGGGAAGGTCAACACCGGGTTGGACTTCGGTCAGGAAGATGTCAAGGAATGGTCCGGATCGAGTCAAGGATCTCCAGTTCCTCTTGACCACGATGTGAGACGGCGTCATCGTCGGCTCGACTCGGACATCGCGGACACCCTGCGCCGCCCATGTGGCCGGGTCGCCGCCCCCGACCGGGGCCGGCTGCCAGCCTCTCGAGGAGGAAACCGTGACACGCATGACCCGCGTCACCCTCGCCGCCGTGGTCGCGCTCGCGACCGCCGTCCCCGGCGTGGCCGCCGCTAGTGCCGCCAGTGCCGCCAGTGCCGCCGGTGGCGCCGGTGGCGCCAACGGCGCCCAGAGCCGGGCGACCGGCATACCCGCCGCGCAGCGCCCCCAACCGCGCACCGTGACCTCCGAGCAGGCGCGAGCCGGGCAGATCGCCCAGGGCCTCGGACTCGACAGCCGCGAGGGGCTGGTCGTCACCGCGGTCCTCAACGACCCCGACGGCAGCAGTCACGTCCGTTACGCCCGCAGCTTCGCCGGACTGCGGGTGATCGGGGGCGACTTCGTTCTCCACCAGGACGCGGCGGGCATCCCGCGCTCCACCTCGTGGAACCGCGACGGCGCGGTCGCGGTGGCCTCGACCACCCCCACGCTCACCCTCGCGGCTGCACGCGGCAGCGTTCAACGGCAGCGCGGCACGGCCCCCCAACGGGGCGAGCTCGTCGTGTTCACCACCGAGCAGGGGCCGGTCCTCGCCTACGACATGGTGACCGAGGGCGTGCAGGCCGACGGCCAGACGCCCAGCCGGCTGCACTCCATCGTCGACGCGCGCTCGGGGGCGGTCCTGCAGTCCTGGGAGGACATCAAGGACGGCACCGGTGCCGGCATCTACGTGGGGACCGTGAGCATCGGCACGACCCTCGTCTCGGGCAGCTACCAGCTCAGGGATGCCGCCGGGAACTCGACGACCGACCTCAACGGGGCCACCTCCGGCACCGGCACCCTCTTCACCGACGCCGACGACATCTGGGGCAGCGGCACGACGTCCAGTCGCCAGTCGGCCGCGGTCGACGCCCAATACGGCGCGGAGAAGACCTTCGACTACTACAGCACCCAGCTCGGCCGGGCCGGCATCTGGAACAACGGCGTCGGAGCCCGCTCGCGGGTGCACTACGGGAGCAACTACGTCAACGCCTTCTGGGACGGCACCCAGATGACCTACGGCGACGGTTCGGGCAACACCCACCCGCTCACCGAGCTCGACGTCGCCGGGCACGAGATGAGCCACGGGGTCACCGAGAACACCGCGAACCTCATCTACTCCGGCGAGTCCGGCGGGCTCAACGAGGCCACTTCCGACATCTTCGGCACCGCCGTCGAGTGGTATGCCGCCAACTCCGCGGACGTCCCCGACTACCTCATCGGGGAGATGATCAACATCAACGGCAACGGAACCCCGTTGCGCTACATGGACAAGCCGAGCAAGGACGGGGCGAGCAGAGACTGCTGGTCCTCGACCCTGGGCAGCCTCAACGTCCACTACTCCTCGGGTCCGCTCAACCACTGGTACTACCTGGTCTCCGAGGGCTCCGGCGCGAAGACGATCAACGGGGTCGCCTACAACAGCACGACCTGCAACGGCTCCTCGATGACCGGCATCGGCCACCTCAAGGCGGAGAAGGTCTGGTACCGCGCGCTCTCGGTCTACCTCACCAGCAGCAGCAAGTACGCCGCCGCCCGCGAGGCCTCGATCAAGGCGGCCAAGGACCTCTACGGCGTCGGCTCGGCCGAGTGCACCGCCGTGGCCAACGGCTTCTCGGCGATCAACGTCGCCGCCGGGGCCGAGAACTGCGCCAACACCCCGCCCCCGCCGCCGACCGGCAACCTCCTGCTCAACCCCGGTTTCGAGTCCGGCGCCACGTCGTGGACCGGCACGACCGGCGTCATCACGAGCAGCACCTCCCGCCCCGCACACACCGGCTCGTGGAAGGCCTGGCTGGGCGGGAACGGGACAACCTCGAGCGAAAACGTCCAGCAGACGGTGTCCATCCCGGCGACCGCGACGGCGGCGACGCTGAGCTTCTGGCTGCGCATCGACACGTCCGAGACCGGCTCGGCGGTCTACGACCGGTTGCGGCCGCAGATCATCAGCGGCGGGACGACGACCACGTTGGCCACCTACAGCAACGTCGGCGCCAACGCCACCTGGTCGCTCAAGACCTTCGACGTGACGGCATACAAGGGCAAGACGATCACGGTGAAGTTCAACGAGACCGAGGACGTCTCGCTGCAGACCAGCTTCGTCGTCGACGACGTCACCCTCGCGACGAGCTGACCGGGCGGCTGGGCCGGGCGACGCTATCCGGTGCCGCCCGGCACGGCCGTGCACTCCGGGGTCCCCGCCGGATCGAGCAAGCGGTCGACGAGGGCGCCGAGCACCGGGTCGAGCAGTCGCGACGGGTCCCGACCGGGCAGCGCGATCAGCAGGACGAGCTCGTCCGGGTGGGTCGGGTCGGTGGGCTGCGCGGGCACCGATCGATCCGGATGCCCCACCTGCGCGATCCGGCCCGCCTCGACCGCCGACGCGGCGAACGCCGTGAGCCGGCAGCCGCGCACGGCGCCGCGGGTCGGCTCGATCCGCACGGAGGCGTCGGCGAGGAAGGTCACCCGGTCGCGGAACCCCGCCACACCGCCCACCCGTGAGACGACGACCGGGTATGCCGTGCCCCCGGCAGCCGTGACCGTCGCGGGGGTCCGGGTCGCGGGCCCGGGCGAGCCGGGACCCACCGGTGCCGCGCCGCACGCGCCGAGGAACAGCACTCCGACGATCTCGAGCACGACGTGCCTGGCGAAGCGTTGGTCGGGCATGGCTAGCACCCTCCTGGGGGACACCGTCCCGTCCACGATCGGACGCTCGGGGGGTCCTTCCGGTTCCCCGAGCCACGGTCCATCGGGCCGCTCGACACACCGTCGCCGGCGCGTCCGCGCTCCCGCCCGCACTGACCGACGGCTGGCACGATGAGAGCCGTGGAGGGCCCTCGGCTGGCGCGACGACTCGGGCTCGGTGACGCCGTCGTCCTGGGCCTCGGCTCGATGATCGGAGCGGGTGTCTTCGCCGCCTTCACTCCGGCGGCGGCCGCAGCCGGCGCCGGGCTGTTGGTCGGTCTCGGCCTCGCCGCGCTCGTCGCCTGGGCGAATGCGACCTCCTCGGCGCAGCTCGCGGCGCAGTATCCCGAGTCGGGCGGCGCCTACGTCTACGGGCGCGAACGCCTCGGGGACGCCTGGGGTTTCGCGGCCGGCTGGTGCTTCGTGGTCGGCAAGACCGCCTCGTGTGCGGCGATGGCCCTCACCGCGGCCACCTACGCCTTGGGCGGGGAGGCCCGTGCCGCCCAGGCGCTCGCGATGGTGATCGTCGCAGCCATGAGCTGGGTTATCCTGCGCGGGATCAGCAAGACCGCCCGGCTCGCCCGGGTGTTGCTGGCCGTCACCCTGGTGGCTCTCCTCGGCACCCTCGTCGTGGTGGTCGTCGCCAATCGTTCCTGGCAGTCCCCCGTCGCAGGCGCGAGCGACGGCGGCGTCACGGCATACGGGGTGCTGCAGGCGGCGGGGCTGCTCTTCTTCGCGTTCGCGGGCTACGCGCGGATCGCGACGCTCGGCGAGGAGGTCCGCGACCCGGCCAGGGTCATCCCCCTCGCGATCACCCGGGCGCTCGGCCTCGTCGTCGTCCTCTACGGCCTGGTCGCCCTCGTGCTGCTCGCGACGATCGGCCCGGCGGGGATCGCCGCCGACCCGTTGCCGCTGCAGGCCGCCGCGGAACGCGCCGGGGTCGCCTGGGTGTCGGTCCTCCTGCGCGCCGGCGCGACCGTCGCCGCGATGGGCTCACTGCTCGGGCTCCTCGCGGGCGTGGGTCGCACCACCTTCGCGATGGCCAGGCACGGCGACCTGCCCCGCGCGCTCGCCGTCGTCGACGCTCGTACTCAGGTCCCCGCGACCGCGCAGCTGGTGATCGCCGCTGCCGTCCTCGCCCTGGGGCTGCTCACCGACCTGCGCCACGCGATCGGCTTCTCGTCCTTCGGGGTACTGCTCTACTACGCGATCGCCAACGCCGCGGCCTGGACCCAGGAGCCCGCACATCGCCGCTGGCCCCGTTTGGTGCAGGCCGGAGGTCTTGTCGGCTGCCTCGTGCTCGCGGCGACGTTGCCCTGGGGTTCGGTGCTCGCCGGGCTGGTCGTCGTCGCGGCCGGCCTCGTGGGCCGGCGTTTGCTCACGGGCCGCTGAGCCGCTCGACCGCCTCCATCCACCGCGAGGGATGGGTTGTTGTCACCATCCGACCGCTTGACGACACAAACCCATCCCTCGCGGAAGGGAGTCGGCCTGCGGAAGGGACCTGCGGAAGCACTCCGCCGCGCGGCCGCCTCAGCGGCGGGAGGTGCCGAAGATCGAGCGGGTGATCTGGCGGCCGATGGCCGTGCCCATCGAGCGCAACATCGACTTGGCGAACGGGGAGTTGATCGCCTGCTCGACGACCGTCGGCTCCTCCCGCTGGCGTCGGGCGGCCTCGCGCTCGGCGTCGGCCTGCGCCTTGGCGGCGGCCTTGGCCTGCGTCTCGGCGGCCTTGGCGGCGTCGGCGTCGGCCTTGGCCTGCGCGGCCTGGGCTTGGGCCGCAGCAGCAGCGGCCGCGGTCGCCTGCTGAGCCGCGGTGAGCTTCTCGAAGGCGGACTCGCGATCGAGCGCGGTCCCGTACTTCGCCTGCAACGACGAGGCCGCGACAGTCTGGCTCACCAGCGCCGGATCCGAGGGGGCCATGAGCGACTGGGGCGCCCGCATCCGCGTCCACGCGACCGGCGTGGGGGCGCCGCGTTCGGACAGCACGGTGACGACGGCCTCGCCGATGCCGAGCGAGGTGAGCAGCGAGGCCAGGTCGTAGCCGCTCTTCGGATAGGTCGACACCGCGGCCTTGAGCGCCTTGGCGTCGTCGGGGGTGAAGGCACGCAGGGCGTGCTGGACCCGATTGGACAGCTGGGCGAGTACGTCGGCGGGGACGTCCTTGGGCGACTGGGTGACGAAGAAGATGCCGACGCCCTTGGACCGGATGAGCCGCACCGTCTGCTCGATGGCCTGCTGGAAGTCCTTGCTCGCCCCGTCGAAGAGCAGGTGGGCCTCGTCGAAGAAGAAGACGAGCTTGGGCTTGTCGAGGTCGCCGACCTCGGGCAGGTCGTGGAAGAGGTCGGCGAGCAGCCACATGAGGAAGGTCGAGAACAGCGCCGGCCGGTCCTGGACCGCGGGCAGTTCGAGCACCGACACGAGGCCGCGCCCGTCGGGAGCGGTCCGCAGCAGGTCGGCGGTATCGAACTCGGGCAGCCCGAAGAAGACGTCGGCGCCCTGGTCGGCGAAGGTGATCAGCTCGCGCAGGATGACCCCGGCCGTCGCCGAGGAGAGCCCACCGAGGTTCTTGAGGTCGTCCTTGCCCTCGTCGCTCGTGAGGTGCTGCACGACCGCGCGGAGGTCCTTGAGGTCGTCGAGCCACAGCCCCGCCTGGTCGGCGTAGTGGAAGACGAGCCCGAGCGAGGACTCCTGGGTGTCGTTGAGCCCGAGGACCTTGGCCAGCAGGGTCGGCCCGAACGCCGAGATGGAGGCACGCACCGGGATCCCCGTGCCCTGCCCGCCGAGGGCGTAGAACTCCACGGGATATGCCGTGCCGACCCATTCCTCGCCGATCTCGGCCGCCCGCTTGGCGATCTTCTCGTTGCTCACCCCGGGCGTGGCGAGCCCGGACAGGTCGCCTTTGATGTCGGCGAGGAATACCGGCACTCCCCCGGCCGAGAGCTGCTCGGCCATGAGCTGGAGGGTCTTGGTCTTGCCGGTCCCGGTCGCGCCGGCGACGAGGCCGTGCCGGTTGATCACCCCGAGCGGGATCTGCACCTGCGCCTGCGGGTATGCCGTGTTGTCGGCCACCGCGGCCCCGAAGTCGAGCGCCGGCCCGGAGAAGGCGTAGCCGGCCTGGATCTGCTGGATGAGCTCGGGTGCGTCGGTCACGCTCGCACTCTAGACGCCCGCCCCACCCTGGACCGCGGAAGGCAAGCCTGGACGGCATACCCCGGGGGTGTGCCAGGGGGTTGCCTAGACTGGCGAAGTGATCTTCAAGGCGATCGGGGAGCACCGGCCCTATCCCGACCACGGGTTGGTGACGACCCGCGACTGGTCCGAGGTGCCACCGCGGCAGGTGCGCCTGTCCGAGCTCGTGACGACCAAACGCACCCTCGACCTCGCCCAGTTACTCGCCGACGATTCGACCTTCTACGGCGACCTGTTCGCCCACGTCGTCCAGTGGCGTGGCACCCTCTACCTCGAGCAGGGTCTGCACCGGGCGCTGCGTGCGGCGTTGCAGCAGCGGGCCCAGCTACACGCCCGCGTGCTCGTGCTCGACTAGGCTCGACGCGCGCCACCTTCCACGAGCCCGGAGGTATGCCGGTGAGCATCACCGTCGAGTCGGCATCGGTTGCCCGCGCGCGCAAACGCAAGCGCACCGCCATCACGCTGCTCGTCGTCGCCGCCATCCTCGCGGGGTCCTTCTACTACGCCGCGTCCTACTGGAACCGGCCCGCCCGTACGAACGCCACGTGCACCCCGACACTCAACCCGACCGGACCGGTGAGCCCGCGCCAGGTGACCCTCAACGTCTACAACGCGACCAACCGCAGCGGTCTGGCCGCCTCCGTGGGCAAGCTGGTCAAGGAGCGCGGCTTCGTCCTGGGCACGGTGGCCAACGACCCGGCTAAGAAGCAGATCAAGGGTCCGGCCGAGGTCCGTTTCGGGCCCGCGGGCGAGCGCGCCGCCCCCCTCGTCCAGGCGCTCGTCGCCGGGGCGGTCCCGGTGAAGGACACGAGGGCCGACGCCTCGGTCGACCTCGTCCTCGGCGACGCCTACACGCAGTTGGCACCGGCCCCGACGAACTCGACCCAGCCGGCCACCGACGACGGCTGCTGAGCCGCCGCCCGGTTGCAGCGCCGGGAAAGGTCAGCCTCCGGTCGGCTCGGTGAGCGCTCGCAGGATCACGGGCAACATCCGGTGGGCGAGGGAGTCCCGAGCATTGAGATCTTCACCGGCGAGGATCGCCGCCCGAGCCGAGGCCTCGAAGAGCGCCTCGAGGGTGTCGAGCGCGTCGTCCGGTGCGACGAGCAGCCGTAGTCCGGCGGCCCGCACGCCCTGCTCGAGGAAGGGCACGAAGCGATCCCGGAATGCCCTCCGAGCAGCGCGGTAGGGCGAGGCGAGCGCGGGATCGCGCACGGCGAGGAGGGACAACTCGGCCCGCAGCGAGTAGGCCTGGTCGGCGAAGAGTGCGAGCTCGAAGACCCGCTCGACGACGTGGACGAGCGGGTCGGGCAACGCGGTGGCGGCGGCGACGGCCGTGCTCATCCGGTCGAGGAGCACCGCCTCCTCGCGGTCGAGCAGGGCCAGGACGAGCTCGGTCTTGGTCGCGAAGTTGGAGTAGAAGGCGCCGCGCGTGAACCCCGCGCGCTCGCACACCTCCTCGACGCTGGCCCCGGCGAAGCCGCGTGCGGCGAAGACCTCGGCGGCCGCGTCGAGCAGCCGCTCCCGGGTGACGCTGCGGCTGCGCTTCGGGGGTTCGTGGGTCGTGGTCATGACGCTGTCCAGGGTAGTCGTGACCGCCGTGACGCGGCATACAGTGGGCAAAGTTGAATACATCGGTGTATTGGATGCATCATCGTATCTGATACAGGAGTGCATCCGAACGACCAGTGACGCAGGGAGATCCAGCGTGTCCGCCGCCCTCTATGCCCTCGGCCAATGGGCCGTCCGGCGCCGCCGCCTCGTGCTCGTCGGTTGGGCCGTCCTGCTCGTCGCGCTCGGCGTGGCGGCCGGGCTGCTCCACCGCTCGACCGCCGACGTCTTCAGCATCCCCGGCACCCAGTCGCAGCAGGCGATGGACGCGCTCGCCGCCCGCTTCCCCCAGTTCGCCGGTGCCGGCGGCCAGGTCGTCGTCACCGCCCCGCAGGGCACGACGGTCAACGACCCCGCCGTCCGCGCACGCATCGAGGGCCTCACCGCACGGTATGCCGCCCTCCCGCACGTGAGCACGGTGGCCAGCCCCTTCGACACGCAGGTGAGCGGGGCCGTGTCCGACGACGCCCGCGTGGCGATCGTCTCGGTCCAGCTCGACGTCGACTCCGGGGAGGTCACCGAGGCGATCCGTGGCCCCCTCGTCGAACTCGCCCGGACCTCGACCGCCGAGGGGCTCACCGCCTCGGTCGGCGGCTCGATGTTCTCCCCCACCACCCCGGAGATCGGCGCCGCCGAAGGCATCGGGGTGCTCCTCGCCCTCGCGGTGCTCGCCCTCACCTTCGGCTCGGCGGTCGCCGCGGGCATCCCCATGCTCACCTCGCTCGTCGGGGTGGGGGCCTCGATGGCCCTCATCCTCGGCGCGACCCGATTCGCCGATGTCACGTCGACGGCACCCTTCCTCGCCCTCATGATCGGGCTCGCAGTGGGGATCGACTACGCCCTGTTCGTCCTGTCCCGACACCGCGACCTGCTCGCCGAGGGGTTGCCCCCCGACGAGGCGGCCGCCCAGGCCACCGGCACGGCCGGTTCCGCCGTGGTCTTCGCCGGCTCGACGGTGGCCGTCGCGCTGCTCGCCCTCGGGATCGCCCAGATCCCCTTCCTCACCCAGATGGGCATCGCCGCGTCGCTCGCCGTCGCGCTCGCCGTCCTCGTCGCCCTCACCCTGCTCCCGGCGATCCTCGGGGCGGCCGGGACCCGGCTCACCCCGCGGCGGGTCGGCGCGGAACACCACGCGCGACGGCATACGAGCTGGGCGGCCGGCTGGGTGCGGGCGGTGACCCGGGTGCCCGCGATCACCGCGCTGCTCGTCGTCGCAGGACTGGCCGTGGCTGCCCTGCCCGCCCGCGACCTCGCGCTCTCGCTCCCCGGCAACGGCTCGTCCGCGCCCAGCTCGACCCAACGTCAGGCCTACGACACGGTCGCCGCGGCCTTCGGGCCCGGCGCCAACGCCCCGCTCGTCGTCACCCTCGACATCGTCGCGACGACCGACCCGCTCGGAGTGGTCGCCGACGTGCGCTCGATGGTCGAGGCCACCCCCGGGATCGTCCGGGTCACGGTCGCGACCCCCAACCAGGGTGCGGACACGGGCGTGATCGTCGCGATCCCCGCCGGTTCCGCCGACTCCCAGGTGACCAAGGACGCCCTCGACGGCGTCCGCGCCCTCGCCCCCGAGGTGCAGCGCCGCCACGGAGTCGCGCTCGCCGTCACCGGCCACACGGCCGCCCAGGTCGACATCTCCGACCGCCTCGCGGGAGCCCTGCTCCCCTTCGGCGTCGTCGTTGTCGGGCTCTCGCTCATCCTGCTCGCGCTGGTCTTCCGCTCGGTGCTCGTCCCGGTCACGGCGGCCATCGGCTACCTGCTGTCCCTCGGAGCCGCCTTCGGGGCGGTCGTCGCGGTCACCCAGTGGGGCTGGCTCTCCGGGCCGCTCGGGGTCACCCAGACCGGACCGGTCATCGCCTTCATGCCGATCATCCTCATGGGCGTGCTCTTCGGCCTGGCCATGGACTACGAGGTCTTCCTCGTCTCGAGCATGCGCGCCCGATGGGTCCACGAGGGCGACGCCCGCGCGGCGGTCCGCTCGGGCTTCGTCGACGCCGCCCGGGTGGTCACCGCGGCCGCGGTCATCATGGTCGCCGTCTTCGCCGGCTTCGTCCCGCACGGGGCTCTCTACATCAAGCCGATCGCACTCGGCCTGGCCGTCGGCGTCGCCGTAGACGCCTTCGTCGTGCGGATGACCCTCGTGCCCGCGGTCATGCACCTGCTCGGGGAGGGTGCCTGGTGGCTGCCCCGGTGGCTCGACCGGGCCCTGCCCTCCCTCGACGTCGAGGGCGAAAGCCTGGCCCGTCGCCTCGCCGCGGACCAGGCCCGGGCCACACGGCCACCCGAGGCGATCACCGCCCGCGGCCTCACCCTGCCGGACGGGCCCGGCGGGGTCGGCGACAACGACCCCGGACTCGACCTCGTCGTCCCGCCCGGCAGCGTCCTGGTCGTCCACGGCCCGCCGAGCAGCGGGAAGACCGCGCTGCTCCTCGCCCTGTCCGGGCGGTTGGCTGGCGTCCGCGGCCGCGCCGAGGTCGCCGGCCTGCTCCTGCCCGACCAATCCGGGGCCGTCCGACGGGTCGCCGCACTCGCCGAGACCCAGGGGGTCAACGAGCTCGACCCCCTCCTCACCGTCGAGGACCACCTCGTCGAGCGGCTCGCGAGCACGACCTGGCATCCGTGGGTCTCGGCCGCGGCACGTGCCCGGGCGGCCGGCCGGTTCGGCACCCTCGTGCGGACCGCCGTGCAGGCCGTTCCCGACGCACACGCCACCCGACGGTCGACACGCACGAAGGTCGGCCGTCTCTCCCCTCTCGAACGCTGGCTCCTCGGCGTCACCCTCGCGCTCCTCGACGAACCGGCCGTCCTGCTCGTCGACGACGTCGACGGTCTGCGCGGACGGGCCGACGTCGATGCCGCGTGGGCGGTCCTGCGCTCGCTCGCGGGCTCGGCCACCCGGCATACCCCCTCGTTGACCGTCGTCGCGAGTTGCCGCGACGTGCGCGAGGCGACTTCCCGGCTCGCGGGGGCGCCCGTCGTCCTCGTCGGGCTCGGTGCCACCACCGACGGTGCCGGCGTCGAGCGCACCGAACTCCTGTCCGTCCACCACGACGAGGACCCCCTCGCCGACCTCAACGAGAGCGTCCGCTGATGTCGCTGCCCACCGTGCCCACCGCAGAACTGCGCCGCTTCACCGGCAGCCCGCGTGCGCTCCTCGCGCTGCTCGCGGTCATCCTCGTCCCGCTCGTCTACGGGGGCCTCTACACGTGGGCCAACCAGAGCCCGCAGACGCGCCTGGACCAGGTGACGGCTGCGGTCGTCAACCTCGACGTGCCGGTCACCCTCACCCAGGCCGACGGGTCATCCCAACTCGTCCCGCTCGGCCGCTCGGTCGTCGGCAAGCTCACCGGGTCGGACTCCTCGGCCAACTTCCACTGGGTCCTCACCGACGCCCCCGACGCGGCATCCGGGCTCGCCGAGGGCCGGTATGCCGCGGTCCTCACCATCCCCGCCGACTTCTCCCGGTCCGCGACCTCGACGAGCGGACCGCCCGCGGACGCGAAGGCCGCGCGGCTCGTCGTCCGAACCGACGACTCGGTCAACTACCTCGACGGAGCGATCGCCACGTCCATCGCCACGACCGCCTCGGCCGAGACCGCCCGCACGATCACCGAGGGTTACCTGCGCGCGCTGTATGCCGGCTACGGCACCATGCACTCCTCGCTCGGCGACGCCGCATCGGGCGCGGGCAAGCTCGCCTCCGGAGCCGACGAACTCCGTGCCGGCGCCGACAAGGCAGCGGCAGGTGCGGGCTCGCTCGCGGGCGGCGTCGACCAACTCGCCACGGGCGCAGGCGATCTGGCCGTGGGGGCCACACAGCTCGCCGATGGGGCGAGCGCAGCCGCGGCTGGGGCCGCCCAGTTATCCGCTGGCCTCGCGACCCTCGACACCGAGACCTCCGGCCTGCCGGCACAGACCGCCGCCCTCGCCTCGGGTGCCGCCCAGGTCTCGACCGGGGTGAGCCAACTGGCCGCGGGCTCCGGTCCGCTGGCCTCCGGGTTGGCCCAGCTGGCAACGGGATTGGGCGATCTGGAGCCTGGCGCCGAGCAGACCTCGGCAGGTGCCGCCAGCCTGTCGAGCGGGCTCACGGCATACACGCAGGGGATCGACGCACTCGCGGCCTCGTGCGCGAGTTCCGGTGCGGCGCCGGCCTTCTGCAGCCAACTTTCGACCCTCGCGGCTCAAGGTACCGGCCTCACGACGGGCGCCCAAGGGGTCGCCACCGGCACGGCGCAGGTTGCCGCCGGATTGGCCCAGCTCACGCCGGGCGCGCAGACGGGCGCCTCCGCGGCGGCTCAGCTCGACGCGGGCCTCACCCAGCTGACCCCCGGCGCGGCCCAACTCGCCGGTGGCACCGCCCAACTCGCCGCGGGCATGCCGACGCTGCGCGACGGCATACATGCCGCCGCGACGGGTGGCGCCACCCTCGCTGGCAACATGCCCACGATGGCCGACGGCGCCGCCGAGATCGCCACCGGGGCGGGCCAACTCGCTGGTGGCGCCGGCGACGCCGCCAGCGGGGCCGGCGATCTGGCGACCGGGATCGAGTCGCTCGCGAGCGGCACCGGTCAACTGAGCACCGGCGCGTCGGATCTCGCCAACGGACTGGGCCAGGGGGCGGCGAAGATCCCCACCTACACCGAGAGCGAGCGGACCGCGCTCGCGCAGGTCGCCGCGACCCCCGTGATCGCCGAGGCGACCCGGGCCAATGCCGTGCAGGACAATGGAGCCGGCCTCGCGCCCTACTTCCTCGCGCTCGCCCTCTGGGTGGGCTCCCTCGCGACCTTCATGCTCCTGCGCCCGCTCGCCCCACGCGGGCTCGCGTCGTCGGCCGCCTCCCCCCTCATCGCGCTCGCGGGCTACCTCCCCGCGGCGCTGCTCGCCGTCTTCCAGGGCGTGGTCGTCGCGCTCGTGCTCCAACACGGCGTGGGGATCGGCGCCGGATCGACGTGGGCACTCGTCGGCATGGCCGTCCTCGTCGCACTCACCTTCACGGCGATCAACCAGGCACTCGTCGCACTCCTGGGCGCACCCGGACGCTTCGTCGCGGTCCTGCTCGCGGCACTGCAGCTCACCTCGGCGGGCGGCACCTGGCCGGTCGACACCGCTCCCGCCCTCTTCCAATGGCTGCATGGCGCGCTGCCGCTCACCTATGCCGTCGACGGGCTGCGGCGGATCGTCGCGGGCGTCTCGTCCGGGGTGGGCACCGACGTCGCGGTCCTGCTCGTCACGCTCGTCGGCTCGCTGCTCGTGACGACCTATGCCGCCCGCCGCCAGCGCACGTGGACGATGCGTCGGCTGCGCCCCGTCGTGGCCGCCTGAGCGGCGAGGCCGCGGGGTCGCGCTCCCGGCCAGGACGACGACGGCGCCCGGCCCCGCGGGGCTGGGCGCCGTGTCTGACGGAACTGGCGGTGGCGCAGGGATTCGAACCCTGGGTGGACTTGCGCCCACACACGCTTTCGAGGCGTGCTCCTTAGGCCACTCGGACACGCCACCGCCGACGAGGGTACCGGTTGCGCCCGCCGCCCCCGAAATCGGTGTGCTCAACGCACGAGCAACGCCAGGCCCGCGATCGCCGAGGCGCCCAGCGACGCGCGTTCGAAGGACAGCTGTCCGATCCGCCGGGTGATGTGCAGGCCGACCCACGTGCCGACGAGGACAACTGGCGCGAGCGAGGCGGTGAGCACGAGCGTCGAGGCGGGGAAGAGCCCGAGCGCGGCGGAGAACGGGGTCTTGGCGAGGTTGACGAGGAGGAAGAACCACGCATTGGTCCCGATGAACCGCAGCTTCTCGACCCGCATCGCCAGCAGGTAGAGGGTGGTCACCGCCCCCGCCGCGTTGGCCGTCATCGTCGCGAAGCCCGCCGCCACTCCCACGGCGACGGCGGCCAGCGGATGCTCGGCCCGGGTTCCGGCCGCCGCGGCATACCCGACGGTGCGCGCACCGTCCGCTTCGCCGCCAGCCGGTATGCCGCGCGCAGCGGCCCGCGCCTCGCCGCGCCGGACGACCAGCTGGATCGCGAGCATGAGCAGGATGAGCACCCCGATCCCGCGGCGGACGACGAGGTCGGAGGCGATCGCGAGGAAGCCTGCACCGAGGACGACCCCGGGGAGCACCGCGGGGAGCAAGCGGCGCAGCAGCCCCCAGTCGGCCGCGCGCCGGAAGCGCGCGACCGCGACGACGTCGCCGACGATGAGCAGGAGCAACACGGCCGCCGTGGACTCGCGGGTCGGCAGGACGAGGGCGAAGACCGCCACCGCGAGCACGCCGAAGCCGCCGATCGAGGTCTTGGAGATCCCCACGACGAGCGCCGCGAGCGCGAGGCCGAGCACCGCGAGCAGGCTCACGAGCGCCGGTCCCGGAAGAAGTCGCGCAGCACCTGCCCGCACCCCTGCTCGTCGAGGGCGCCGACCACCTCGACCCAATGGTTGGCGCGGCTGTCGCGCACGAGGTCCCAGACCGACCCGCAGGCCCCCGCCTTCGGATCCCAGGCCCCCACGACGAGGGTGCGGATCCGGGCGGCGACGAGGGCCCCCGCGCACATCGCACACGGCTCGAGGGTCACCACGAGCGTGCAGTCGGCCAGCCGCCACGACCCGGTATGCCGTGCGGCCTCCCGCAGCGCGACGAGCTCGGCGTGGGCCGTGGGATCGGCCAGCCGCTCCCGCGCATTGGCTCCCTCGCCGACGATCGCCCCGGAGGCGTCGACGACGACGGCGCCCACCGGGACCTCGCCCGCGGCACCGGCCGCCCGGGCGAGGTCGAGTGCGTGCGCCAGCCACCCGGCATACCGGGGGTCGGGGACGGGACCCGAGGGGAGCAGGGGTGCAGGGGGCACATCGGGCTCGGGCGGGCTGGGGGGGTCGGACGGCGCCGGGGGCACGCGGTAAGTTTCCCGCATGCGCGTGCACGTGGCCGACCACCAGCTCATCTCGCACAAGCTCACCTACCTGCGGGACAAGCGCACCGACAGCCCGACCTTCCGGCGGCTCACCGAGGAACTCGTCACGCTGCTCGCCTACGAGGCCACCCGCGACGTGCGGGTCGAGCGGATCGACATCGAGACCCCGCTTGCACCGACCACGGGGATCCGACTGGCCTCGCCCAAGCCCCTCGTCGTGCCGATCCTGCGCGCCGGTCTGGGCATGCTCGAGGGCATGGTGCGCCTCCTGCCGTCGGCCGAGGTCGGCTTCCTCGGGATGATGCGCAACGAGGAGACGCTCCAGGCGATCACCTATGCCAATCGGCTTCCCGATGACCTGTCCGGCCGGCAGTGCTACCTGCTCGACCCCATGCTCGCGACCGGCGGCACCCTCGTCGACGCGATCCGCTACGTCGTCGACCGCGGCGCCGATGACATCACGGCAATCACCCTGCTCGCCTCGCCCGAGGGGATCCTCCACGTCGAGACCCAGCTGCACGACCTCACGATCCCGCTCACCCTCGTCACCGGCGCGGTCGACGAGCGGCTCAACGAGCGCGGCTACATCGTGCCGGGGCTCGGCGACGCGGGCGACCGGCTCTACGGCGTCGTGTGATCCCGTCTCCCGGCGGGGTATGCCCCGGCGCGCCTCATTCGTCACAGTCGCCCCGTGCGTCACACTGGACCGTCACGGGTGCGGTTCGCCGTGCCCACCGCCGGATCGGGAGCATCCCGGAAGCCAGGAGAGGGCCGTGAAGAAGTTCTGGAACGTCTTCCGCTGGTTCCTGCTCGCCTACTTCGTGTATGCCGTCGTGAAGTCACCCGACCAGGCCGCCGACATCGTCAAGACGTTGTTCAACCTGCTCGCCGATGCCGCCAAGAGCATCTTCGCGGTCTTCGACAAGATCCTCGGGCGCGGCTGAGCCGCGGGCCGCGGTGACGCAGGCGCGCCGGCGACACCCGGCATACGACGACTACGTCCTGGAGAACGAGTCGGTGAAGTTCGCCATCCACCGGCACTGGGCCATCCTCGTACGACCGGCCGCGGCCTTCGCCGGCACCTTCGTGCTCGCCCTCGGAGCGTGGGCCGCGTTCGGGGGGACCACCCGCCAGTTCCTCGCGAGCGTGACCCTGTGGTGGTGCCTCGCCCAGCTGTGTTACCTGCTCTGGCAGGTGATCGAATGGCGTACGGAGTACTTCCTCGCCACCGACAAGCGCCTGCTGCTCGTCCAAGGGCTCATCGTCAAGCGCGTCGGCACGATGCCGATGGCGAAGGTCACCGACCTCTCCTACCAGCGGTCCCTGCTCGGGCGTATCCTGGGCTACGGGCGATTCACCTTCGAGAGCGCCGGCCAGGACCAGGCCCTCCGGCAGATCGACTGGATCCCCGCCCCGGACAACCACTACCGACTCGTCGACGCGATCATGCACAACGTCGCGCCGGACCCGCGCGACCTGCCCTATCTCATGGACGACCGACCCCGGGTCGAGGCCGCAGGGTCCGCTCCGCCGGCCGACCCCGGACCCCCGGCACCCGGCGACCCGCCCCTCCACAAGCCGGCCGCCGAGGTGATGTACGAGAGTGCAGACATCACGGCCCGTCGGCGGGCGGACGACACCCGGGCGATCCCGCTCACGTTGCCTTGGGACGACTGAGGAAGCCACACGGAGCGCCCCGTCCGTGCGGCACCATGGGGAGGACCCCTCGTCGAAAGGTGTCCGTCCGTGCCGATGGAGGAGCCTCTGAGTACCTCGTCGACCCCGCCGAGCGCCGCTCTCCCTCCGAACACGGCATCGACGCCTCGGATCCGTGAGCGCCGGTTCCCCGGCCTCGACGGACTGCGTGCCGTCGCGGTCGGCGTGGTCGTGCTGCACAACACCACGACCCTCATGCCCGGGGGTTACGTCGGGGTCATCCTCTTCTTCGTCATCAGCGGCTTCCTCATCACCTCGTTGCTCGACCGCGAGTTCTCGGCGACCGGCGGCATCCGCCTGGGTGCGTTCTACCTGCGGCGGGCATTGCGACTCTTCCCCGCTCTGGCCGAGGCACTCGTCCTGCTCGTCCTGCTGTCCTGGCGCCATGCCCCGGCGGACGAGATCGGCAAGGCGGTCGGCCTCGTCGCGGCCTATGCGTGGAACTGGAGCTGGGTCTTCATCCCCGCCCCGCAGGTCCCCGGCTTCTGGGGGCCGCTCTGGTCGCTGTCGGTCGAGGAGCAGTTTTACCTCGTCTGGCCGGTCGCGCTCCTCGGGCTCCTCGTCCTCACCCGCACCAGTCGCAGGGCCGGTGCCCTTGCCTGGGCCGTCCTCGCCCTTGCGGTCGCCGGCACGGCCTGGCGCTGCTGGCTGTGGGCCTACGGCGCCTCAGGCAGCCGCGTCTACGTGGGGACCGACACGCGCGGCGACGCGCTGTTGCTCGGCGCCGCCCTCGCCCTGGTCATGGCTCGACGCGCGGGGCTGCGCAGGGCATTCGCCGCCGCGCACGCGTGGCTCCTGCCCGCAGGCCTGCTCTTCCTCGCCCTTTGCTTCCTGCTCCCCGCCCCCGACCTCGAGGCCCCGGCGACCTGGCAGCTCGGCCCGGGCATGGTCGTCCCCACGCTCGTAGGCGTCGTCCTCGTCGGGCTCGCGGTCACAGCCGACCCGGGCACGCAGGGAGCAAGACTGCTCGCCAGCCGGCCGTTCGTGTGGCTCGGTGACCGGTCGTATGCCGTCTACCTGTTCCATCTGCCGATCTCGGTGACCCTCTCCGGCAGCCTGGAGGGCAAGGTCGCCGCCTATGCCCTCACCCTCGGGCTCGCCGAGCTGAGCCATCGCTTCGTCGAGGCGCCGGTGCGCCGTCGAGTGCCCGCCTGGGCGCGCCAACGCTGACCGAATCCGCTGCGGGCTCGGCCGCGTCCGGCTGCCTCGGGCGGTCGTCGAGAGTTCGGATGACGAGGCCGACTTCGGAGGACCACGGGCGCATCCCGGCGGTGGCACCGCCTCGACCCGACAAGCGTGCGCTCGACCCGGGAAACTTCCTCGGGTCGAGCGCACCTTTATCGGGTGACCCGATAAACGTCACAGGGCCTTGACGATGTCTTCCACACGTTCCTTGGCGTCGCCGAAGAGCATCGCCGAGTTGTCCTTGAAGAACAGCGGGTTCTGGACGCCGGCGTAACCGGTGTTCATCGAACGCTTGAAGACGACGACCTCGGCCGACTTCCACACCTCGAGCACCGGCATCCCGGCGATCGGCGACGTGGGGTCGTCCTGGGCGGCCGGGTTGACCGTGTCGTTGGCACCGATGACGAGCACGACGTCGGTTTCGGGGAAGTCCTCGTTGATCTCGTCCATCTCCAGGACGATGTCATAAGGGACCTTGGCCTCGGCGAGCAGGACGTTCATGTGGCCCGGGAGCCGCCCGGCCACCGGGTGGATGCCGAACCGGACATTGACCCCGCGCTTGCGCAACTGGGAGGTGAGTTCCGCGACGGCATACTGCGCTTGGGCGGTCGCCATGCCGTAACCCGGCGTGATGATCACCTCGTGCGCGTTCTTGAGCGAATCGGCCACCTCGATCGCGTTGGTCTCGCGGTGCTCGCCATAGTCCTTGGCCTCGCCGACGACGGCGCCGTCGGAGCCGAATCCGCCCGCGATCACCGAGATGAACGAGCGGTTCATCGCCCGGCACATGATGTAGGACAGGTAGGCACCGGAGGAGCCGACGAGGGCGCCGGTGATGATGAGCAGGTCGTTGTTGAGCAGGAAGCCCGCTGCGGCCGCTGCCCACCCTGAGTAGCTGTTGAGCATCGAGACGACGACCGGCATATCGCCGCCGCCGATCGAGGCCACGAGGTGCCAGCCGAGGAAGAGCGCAAGCACGGTCATGATTCCCAGCAGCAGTTGCCGCAGGAAGACGTTCTCGTGCGGCACGAGGATGTAGACGATCATCATGACGACGAAGGCGACGATGATGCCGAGGTTGAGCACATGGCGGCCCGGCAGCACGAGCGGCGCCGACTTCATCTTTGCGGACAGCTTGAGATAGGCGACGATCGAGCCGGTGAAGGTCACCGCGCCGATGAAGACGCCGACGAAGACCTCGCCGTCGTGGATTCCCGGGTAGGCCGCGCTCTCGTAGGAGGAGTTCCAGCCGACGATGACGGCGGCGAGCCCCACGAAGCTGTGCAGCATGGCGATGAGTTCGGGCATGCCGGTCATCTCGACCTTGCGGGCCAAGGTGATGCCCACGAGTGCGCCGATGGCCATCGCCACCGCGATGATCCCGAGGGCGTCGAAGCCGGCGCTCTTGGTGGCCAACCACAGCGTGGCGGCCAGCGCGATGGCCATGCCGACGATGCCGTACTTGTTGCCCTGGACGGCGGTCTCGTGCTTGGAGAGCCCGGCGAGCGCGAGGATGAACAGCAGGCCGGCGATGATGTAGGCGCCCTGGATGAGGGTCTCGTTCATCGGGCGGTGTCCTCTCGCTTGAACATCTGCAGCATCCGGCCCGTCACGGTGAAGCCACCGAAGACGTTGATGCTCGCGACCAGCGCTCCCACGAAGGCGATGATCGTGATCGCCCACTTGCCGTCGTGGCCGATCTGCAGGAGGGCGCCGACGACGATGATCCCGCTGATCGCGTTGGTCACCGACATGAGCGGCGTGTGCAGGGCGTGGTGGACGTTGCCGATGACGTAGTAGCCGATGACCACCGAGAGCATGAACACCATGAAGTGCCCGAGGAACGGCGCCGGTGAGGCATTGGCCAGGACCAGGAAGAGCAGCGCCCCCAGGCCCATGAACACGAGCCTTCGCCTCGGGTCCGGTGGCGGTTTGGGAGCCTTGGGCTCGAGCACCGTCGCGACGGCCACGGGCGCGGCCGACACCTGGACCGGCGGCGGCGGCCAGGTCTTCTCGCCGTCCTTGGCCACGGTCATCCCGCGGACGATCACGTCGTCCCAGTCGAGGACGGCCTGGCCGTCCTTGCCCGGGGTGAGCAGCTTCATGAGGTTGACGATGTTGGTGCCGTAGAGCTGACTGGCCTGCGTGGGCAGCCGCCCGGCGAGGTCGGTGTAGCCGATGATCTTCACCCGGCCCGGGGTGATGACGATCTGGTCGGGCACCGAGCCCTCGACGTTGCCGCCGTTGGAGGCGGCCATGTCGACGATGACCGAGCCCGGCTTCATCGAGTCGACCATCTCCTTGGTGATGAGCCGCGGAGCCGGCTTGCCAGGGATGAGGGCCGTCGTCACGACGATGTCGACGTCCTTGCACTGCTCGGCATACATGAGCGCGGCGGCCGCGGCGTAGTCGGCACCCATCTCCTTGGCGTAGCCGTCGGTGCTCACCTCGCCCTCGGCGACGTCGGGCTTGACGAACTCGGCGCCCATCGACTGGACCTGCTCGGCCACCTCGGGTCGCACGTCGGTCGCCCGGACGATGGCACCGAGGGAGTTGGCCGTGCCGATGGCCGCGAGCCCGGCGACGCCGGCGCCGGAGATGAAGACCTTGGCCGGAGGCACCTTGCCCGCCGCGGTGACCTGACCGGTGAAGAAGGACCCGAATTCGTGGGCCGCCTCGAGCACGGCGCGGTAACCGGCGATGTTGGCCATCGAGGACAGCACGTCGAGCGCCTGGGCGCGGGAGATGCGCGGCACGGCGTCCATCGCCATCGCCGTGACACCCGCGGCAGCCAGCTTGTCGACGAGCGCCGGGTTGATGGCCGGCTGGGCGAGGCTCACGAGGATCGCTCCCCGGCGCATGGCGGCCAGTTCGGAGTCGTCCGGCGGGTTGATCTTCGTGACGATGTCGGCCGCCCAGACCGTGGCGCGGTCGCCGACGGAGGCGCCGGCGGCGGCATACGCCTCGTCGGCGAAGCTCGCGCCGTGACCGGCACCGGCCTCGACGACGACCGTGTAGCCGAGCTTGACGAGCTGCTCGACGGTCTTGGGGGTTGCGGCGACCCGGGCCTCGCCCGGTCGTGACTCTCGTGGGACACCGATGAGCACGTGTTCTCCCGTCGTCGGTGGCGTCCCCGCGGCACACAGGCACGCGGTATAGCCGGCGTCGATCCCGGTTACGTGGCCAACCTAGGGGAGTCCGACGCTGCCTCACCGGGACCTAGGTCAGTCGTGGCCACCCTCACACGTGGGGATGCCGTGCGAGCATCCGCGAGTATGCCGTGTGCTCGCCGCCGGTGTCGCGGCCGTCCACGGCCGGTCGGTGGCCGGCTGGTGGCTGGCCCGGATCGAACCGACCGGCGTTCGGACCGAGAATCATCGGCCCCGGACATGACGAAAGCCCGCGAGACAGGGGGACATCGCGGGCTTCCGGTCCATGGGCATCGGTAGAAGGTTGAGACTTCATCCTCCGCAGGGCGCGAGCATAGCCGACCCTGGCCGTCTAGTCCAGTCGGCGGCCCAGCCGCCCCGCCTGGTAGTCCTCGAAGGCCGTGACGAGCTCCGCGCGGGTGTTCATCACGAACGGTCCCGCCCAGGCGATCGGCTCACGGATCGGCTGGCCGCCGAGCAACACGACCTCGAGCTCGGAGTCGGCACGCACGCGCACGGCGGACCCGGCTCCGAAGACGGCGAGCTGCCCGGCCCCGATCGCCGCCTCGGCGCCCTCCGGCCCGACCCGGCCGTTGCCGGACATCACGTAGCACAGGGCGTTGAAGTCCGGTCGCCACGGCAGCTCGAGCTGGGCGCCCCTCGCGAGCGTCGCGTGGACCATCGTCATCGGGGTGTGGGTCTGCCCGGGGCCTAGATGTCCCTCCACCTCGCCGGCGATCACCCGCACGAGTGCGCCGCCGTCGGGCGAGCTCGCGAGTGCGACCCGGTCGGGCGCGAGGTCCTGGTAGCGGGGGGCAACCCCCTTGTCCGCCTTGGGCAGGTTCACCCACAGCTGCAGACCGTGGAACAGGCCGCCACTCGCCACAAGCTCGGGCGGCGGGGCCTCGATGTGCAGGATGCCCGACCCCGCGGTCATCCACTGCGTGGCTCCGCCGGTGATCGTCCCGCCGCCGCCGTGGGAGTCCTCGTGGACGAAGGTGCCGTCGAGCAGGTAGGTCGCGGTCTCGAAACCGCGGTGTGGGTGCCACGGGGTCCCCTTGGCCTCACCCGGCGGGTAGTCCACCTCGCCCATCTCGTCCATCATGACGAACGGGTCGAGCAGGCGAAGATCGACGCCGGCGAAGGCGCGCTTGACCGGAAAGCCCTCGCCCTCGAGGCCGTGCGGAGCCGTGGTGACGCTCACGACGGGGCGCTGCGGCTGGTCCGGCCCGGGCACGGCGATGCGGGGCAGGACGGTGAGGTCCGCGACGGTGACGGCTGGCACGACGACCACTCCTCAGATAGTTTCAGATTCAACTGTATGCCCGTACAACGCGTGACGGCTAGCCCCCATTCCCGGGGATCACGGCATACGGTGGTGGGGTGACCACGGACGAGGCTGCCGTCGACCTGCAGGGGACCGGCGAGCGGCTGCTCGCCCAGGCACGGGACAGCAGTGCCCGAAAGGCGGCCCAGGCCGTCTTCGTCGGCCCGGGGCTGCGGGCCGTGCTCGTCGCGCTCGCGGCGGACGGCGCGCTTGCCGAACACAACGCCCCGGCCGCGGCGACCCTCCAGTGCCTGCGTGGGCGGGCCCGGCTATGGGCCGCCTCCAGCAGCTGGGAACTCGCTCCAGGCGACCTCGCCGCCGTCCCGCCCGAGCGCCACGGGGTCGACGCCCTCGAGGAGTGCGTCCTGCTGCTCACGGTCGCGGCCGGCCGCGCACCCGAGCCGGTCGAACTGGCCGTCCCACGCTGAGTAGACCGGCGGCCTACATCTGCTCGGGGGTGGCGATGCCGAGCAGGCCCAGGCCGGTCGAGAGCACGTGGAAGGTGAGTGCCGCCAGCCCCAGCCGGGACTCTCGCAGCTGCGCGGTGGGGGCCTTGAGCACCGGACAGTGCTCGTAGAAGGCCGAGAAGGTCTGGGCGAGCTCGAAGAGATAGGCGCACAGCCGGTGTGGGGCGAGCTCGGCGCCGACCGTGCGCACGACCGGCCCGAACTCGAGCAGGGCGAGGGCGAGCGCCCGTTCGGCCGGCTCCCCGATCTCGATCGGTCCCGGGACTGTCGCGATGTCCCGCCCCGCGGAGCGGAAGATCGAGCGGATCCGCGCGGCGGCATACTGCAGGTAGGGGCCGGTGTTGCCGGTGAGCGAGACCATCCGCGCGAGGTCGAAGACGTATTCGCTGTCGTGCGCGACGGACAGGTCGGCGTACTTGATCGCCCCCACCCCGATCTGCCGCGCGAGGGTATGCCGCGTGGCCGGGTCGAGGTCCGGGCGCGCCTCGTCGAGCACGGCGAGGGCCGCCTCGATCGCGTCCTCGACGAGCACCATGAGGCGCAGGGAGTCACCGGCCCTGGTCCGCAGGATCTTCTTGTCGGGTCCGAGCACGTTGCCGATCTGCACATGCGTGAGCGTGGTCGTCTCGGGCAGCCAGCCGGCCAGGCGGGCTGCCGACCACGTCATCCGGAAGTGCAGCGCCTGGGTCGCACCCACGACATAGATCACCCGATCCGCGTGCAGCCGCCGGACGACGTCGCGGACCATCGCCAGATCCGTTGTCGCATAACCGTATCCACCATCGGACTTGCGCACGATGAGTGGCAGCGGAGCCCCGTCGCGCCCCACGAACTCGTCCTGGAAGACACACAGTGCCCCGTCGGACACCACGGCGATGCCCGCCTGCTCGAGCTCGGCACACACCCGAGGGAGGTCCTCGTTGTAGCTCGACTCCCCCGCCAGGTCGGCGTCGGTGAGGGTGACCTCGAGCAGCGCGTAGATCCGGTTGAAGTAGTGCTTGGACAGCTCGACGAGCGCACGCCAGAGCCGCAGGGTCTCCGGATCGCCGCCCTGCAGCAGCACGACCCGCTCGCGGGAGCGGGTGGCGAAGGTCTCGTCGTCGTCGAACTGCGCGCGGGCCGCCTGGTAGAAGGCGTTGGGATCGCTCTCGAGGACCAGGGCCTGCGCGGATCCCTCCCCCACGTCGAGCAGCTGCTCGATGAGCATCCCGAACGGGGTGCCCCAGTCGCCGATGTGGTTCTGCCGGATGACCTCGTGCCCGAGGAACTCCAGGGTGCGGGCCAGCGCGTCGCCGACGACGGTCGTGCGCAGATGCCCGACGTGCATCTCCTTGGCGACGTTCGGCGAGGAATAGTCGATGACGATGCGCTGGACCTCGACCGGGGGGACGCCCAGTCGGGGGTCGGCCGCCACCTCGCAGACCGCCCGGTCGATCCATCGGTCGGAGAGGGTGAGGTTGACGAAGCCCGGCCCGCTCACCTCGATCCGGTCGCAGATCCCCTCGAGGTCGAGCGCGGCCACGAGGCGCGACGCGACCTCGCGCGGCGGCATACCCACGCGCTTGGCGAGAGCGAGCGGGGCGTTGCACTGGAGGTCGGCGAACTGGCTCGGCCGCAGCACGGGGTCGGCGCCGCGGTAGTCGTCCCCGAAGGCGGCCGCGATGGCGGCCGACACCCGAGGTCCGATGGTGTCGTGCGGGGAGGGCATGGGGCTGAGGATATCGGCGGGCCGCCCCAGCCCCCGCGGGCGTTCACCGGGGCAGCGCGAGTGCGAGAACCTCGGCACCGGGCAGCGCAGCGAGCTCGCGTGCCTCGACGAGCAGCTTGGCCCCTCGGACCCCCGCACCGACGACGACGACGCCGGCGTCCAGGACCGCGTGGTCGACGAGGATCCGCCAGTCCGCCGGGAGTCCGATCGGGGTGATCCCTCCCTGGCGCATCCCCGTGTATTCCTCGGCGGCCGGTTGTCCCATGAAGGAGAGCTTGCGCACGTCGAGCTGCCGCCGGATGACGCCGTTGACGTCGGCCCGGTCGACGGCCAGGACGAGCACCGCGGCCCGCACGACCCGTTCGCCCCGCCGCCCCTCGAGGACCACGCAGTTCGCCGACGTCTCCGGCGCCACCCGGTATGCCGCGCAGAAGGCGGCCGTGTCGGCGAGCTCCGCGTCGATGACGGCCACCTCGGCCGAGGGCACGAGCCCGGCAGCGGCGGCGACCGGGGCGGCCACGAGCGGGAGAGCGGTGCCGAGGGGCACCCAGTCGAGCGTGCCGCGGGCGACGGAATCCTCGAACGGCATGACGGCCAGCGTAGCCGGGGTCGAGCGACGGCCCTCCCCGAGAACGCCGGCCCCGATCCTCGCGGATGTCGCACGCGCGGGCGGCCCACCCGCCACACTATGTCCGTGGATTCACCCGCACTTCCCACCGCCCCGGCCTTCCCGATCGGCGCCGCGCCCGGGTGGCGGCCGGATCCGGCCAGGCCGGGCCTGGAACGTCTCTGGGACGGCTCGCACTGGACCGACCACGTGCGCCCGATCGATCGCTCGCAACCGGAGGGGGCGGCCCTGCGGGCGACGCCGGGACGCGCGCTGGCCGTGGTCGTCCAGGTGCTGCTCGGCGCCGGCGCACTCCTGGACGGCGCGCTGCTCATCTTCTCCCTCTACGCGGGCAACGCCCTCGCCGTCTGGCGGATCCGCCCCGAGGGGAGTTCGGCGACCGATCGCGCCTTCCTCGCCCGCCTCGGTCTCACCCTCGACGCGTGCGCCGTCACGCTCTGGGTCGTCACGGGCGTGCTGTTCCTCCTCTGGCTCGTGCGTCGCTACCGGGACCCGCGGGTGAATCCGACCCTCCTGCGCCGCACGCCCACGATGGCGGTGCTCTCCTGGTTCGTCCCCCTGCTCAACCTCTGGTGGCCGGCCCAGTGCCTCAAGGACCTCTGGCATGCGAGCCGGCCCGAGGCGCGCTCGATCCTCGGCCCCGTCCGCCAGCCCATGCCGGCGGTCATGTGGCCGTGGTGGCTCGGCTGGCTGGCCAGATCGGTGATCGTCGTCGAGCCCTTCTACTTCGCCCTCGGGGTCCTGCCGCCCGCGACGGCGGACTTCGGCCTCGCCTGGGAGCCGTTCGGTTTCGGTGCCGCGATCCTCAGCGCGGTGTGCCTCGTCGTCGTGATGAACCAGATCGAGGACGCCCTCGTCGCCCCGGACCTCTCCGCGCAGACCCGGCGTGGCGAGTCCGCTCAGCCGGCGTAGGCCGCAGCCGCGAGCACCTGCGCCCAGGCCACCCGGCGCGGTTCGGCCGCATCGACGACGGGTATGCCGCCCAGCGCCCGCCGCCGCTCGTCGCCGCGGAGTTCGTCACCGAACCGGTCCACGAGCAGCCACAGCCGGGGCCGGGCCAGTCCGCCGAGGGTCTCGCGCACGCATCGGCCGAGGTCCGGGGCGACCACGGCCGGGTCCATGGCCGCAGCCCGCGGATCGAGCACGACTGCCGCCGCGAGCACGCGGGCGCCCATCTGGTCCCGTCGTTCGAAAACGTCGGCCGCGACGACGAAGGGGTGTTCGAGGAGGATCGCCCGGACCTCGCAGAGCGAGACGAGCTGACCGGACACCGAGACCACCTCGTCGGTGCGCCCGAGGAACTCCAACCTCCCGCCCTCGTCCAACCGGGCCAGGTCCCCCGTCGCGTAGACGTCCTCCCCGAGCGCCCAGTGCGACTGCGCCGAGGCGGGCGGCCCCGACCAGCCCACGAGCGCTCCGGCCCACGGACGCCGCAGGACGAGTTGCCCCTGCACCCCTGCGGGGACGGGTCGGCCTTCGGCATCGACGATGAGTTCGCCGAGTTCGGGCATGGCGTCCGCCCGGACCGGCGCGTCGAGGCGGACGATGCCCCCGAGTTCGACCTGTCCCCAGCCGTCGGCAACCGACACGGGACGACCGTCGATCCCCTGCCCGGCCCACTCCCGCACCTCCGGGTCCATCGGTTCGCCGAAGGCCACGACCCGCCGGACCGGGGTGGCCAGGTCGCTGCGGTCGACCTCGAACGACCAGGCACGCAGCATCCGCAGGACGGAGGGTGTGGTGAGCAGGGTCGTCACGTCGTAGCGCCGCATGATCTCCCAGGCCCGGGCGTGGGTCGGCTCGTCGAGGGTGCCCTCGTACATCACCGCGCTCTCGCCGGCGAGCAACGGACCGTAGATCCCGTGGACCTGCGTGCCCAGCCAGGACACGTCGCCGGCGCACCAGAGGACCGCGCCGTCGGCGAGCCCCGCCCGGTGCGCGACGAGAGCGCCGACGAGGGTCGGGCCGGTGCCCAGGGTCACGGTGACCGGGCGACCGTGGCGGTGGGCGAGGCTCACGAGTTGGAAGGGGTGCCGGGCGGGAAGGTCGACGGGAGGCACCGCGCCGGTGTCCTCGCGCGAGCGGCCGGGCCGCGCTCCGACGAGCAGGTCGTGATACCACCGGTCGCCCTCGAACCAGGCCACGTCGATCCCGGTGCGACGCACGACGACGGTGTGCTCGATTCCGCCGACGCCGGAGAGGGCCTCGTCCGCCCTCGCCTTGAGCGGGAGCACCGTCCCGTGCCGCCAGGCCCCGTCCTGGGTGAACAGCACCCGGGGGGCCAGCGTGGTGAGTCGGTCGGCGAGCGCCTCTGGCGGCAGGGGGGTCGGGATGACCGCATGGGTGGCCCCGATCCGGGCACAGGCGAAGATGGCGACGACCGTCTCGGGCAACCAGCCGAGGTGAAGGGCGACGACGTCGCCCGACTCGACCCCGAGGCCGCGCAGCGCCCTGGCCAGCGCGCCGACCTCCTCGTCGAGGGCGGCATAGGTGAGGGCACGGCGGTCACCCGGTTCGCCCTCCCACCAGACGGCGACCGCGTCGGGGGTGCCTCGGGCGTGGACACCGACACAGGCGGTGGCCGCGTTGATCCGCCCGGAGTCGAACCAGGTGCCGTGTCGGGGACCAGGCGTCCAGAGCGGGTCGGGGGGTTGGGTCCAGGGCAGGGCGGCGATGGCCTGCGCCCATCGGTCCGGATCGGGGCCGATGGCCTCAGCCATGACCGAGCGTCCGCAGCGCGGCGGCGATCGCGCGGTCGCAATGGGCGACCGTCTCGCGGACCCGCTCCGGTGCGGGATCCCGAGGCAGGTCCACGCAGAGGGCGGCCAGCGGCGAGCCGCTCGGGTCGACGACGGCGACGGCGACCTCGGTGCCTGCACCCAGGTAGTCAGCGGAGACCGTGATGACCTCGGCCTTCGACCACGCCTCACGCTCGCTCTCGGCGAGCGCACGCAGTTCCTCGTCGGCCTCGGCCATTACCAGCTTCCAGAGTTCGTCATCGCCACGGGCAGCGAGTGCCCTGCCACCGGCGGTGGACAGCGCCGGCCGGACACCGGCGACCTCCCGATAGAGCCCGACCTCCGGTCCGGAGACCCGATCGCCGTCGACGACCTGGGTGCCGACGAGCAGTTCGACGCGGACGGTGGCTCCGACGGCGTCGCGCAGCTGGGCGAGATAGGGCGCGAGCGCCCCGAGCACCGGGAGCCGGGCGAGGTAGCGGTGGGCCAGCCGGACGAGGTGAGCTCCCAGCCCGTAGCGCGAGGACCGAGGGTCCTGCTCGACCAGGCCGGCGAGGACGAGCGAACGCAGCAGACGGTGGACCGTGGGCAGGGACAACCCCGACCGGTCCGCGAGGTCGGTGAGCTGTTGGTATGCCGGCCCCTCGGCGAGCAGGTCGAGCAGGAGGACCGCATTGCGCACCGTGCCGAGGGATCCCGGAGCCTCCTGCAGGGCCTCGCTGAGGGGAGCCACTCCACCGCTCCTTCGCGTCGGCCGAATGGGGCCTTCACTGTAAGCCGGTGCGTTTTCCTTCCACAAGAAGCCGTTGCGTTTCCGGATAGTGAAAACATATGCTGCGTCACATCCGTTCCGTCGAGGTCGACGCGAGGAGTAGCCGTGCGCAGCCGGGCCTACGAGCACACGCTCAACTCCTCCGCCGTTCCGGTCGGGCACCCCGTTCTGCAGATCCGCGACGTCGAACTGCGCTTCGGCGGCGTCGTGGCCCTGCACGACGTGGGATTCGAGGTCACCCAGGGGCACATCCACTCGGTCATCGGACCCAACGGCGCAGGCAAGTCGAGTCTGCTCAACTGCGTGAGCGGCCTCTACCACCCGCAGCGCGGTTCGATCCGCCTCCATACCGGTGGCACCGGGTCGGTGGAAGCCACCCACGAGCTCACCGCGCTGCCCCCCTACCGGATCGCCCGGCTCGGCGTCGCGCGCTCGTTCCAGAACATCGAGTTGTTCTCCCAACTCACCGTGCTCGAGAACCTCATGCTCGGGCGGCATACCCGGATGCGCCACGGCGTGCTGTCCTCGCTCGTGTGGTTCGGTCCGGCCAGGGCGCAGGAGATCGCCAACCGGGGGATCGTCGAGGAGGTCATCGACCTGCTCTCCCTCCAGCCGTTCCGCCACCTGCCGGTCGGGGCCCTCGCCTACGGCATCCAGAAGCGGGTCGAACTCGGTCGCGCCCTGTGTCTGCAGCCCTCGCTGCTGCTCCTCGACGAGCCGATGGCGGGCATGAACTCCGAGGAAAAGGAGGACATGGCCCGCTACATCCTCGACGTGCACGAGCTCGCCGGGGTCACCGTCATCCTCATCGAGCACGACATGGCCGTCGTCATGGACATCTCCGACCGGGTGTCGGTTCTCGACTTCGGCCGCCTCATCGCCGACGGTACGCCGGATGAGGTGAAGGTCAACCCGGCCGTCGTCGAGGCCTACCTCGGGGCGGAGGACCTCTGATGACCGAGCACGCGGGCACAGCACCCACGACGACCTTCCCCCGCCTGTTGCAGGGGCTGGCGGCCACCCGGCCCGAGCAGACCGCCCTCCAGGAGAAGCGTTACGGCATCTGGCAACCGATGAGTTGGCAGGTCTACGCCGCCCGGGTCGCCGACTTCGCCCACGGTCTGGCCGCGCTCGGAGTCGGGCGGGGCGAGGTCGTCGCGGTCCTCGGCGACAACCGGCCCGAATGGCTCATCGCCGAACTCGCGGCCCAGAGCATCGGTGCGGCCGTCGTCGGGATCTACCCGACGAGCATCGGGGAGGAACTCAGCCACATCCTCACCCTCGCCCGGGTGAGGGTCGTCGTCGCCGAGGACCAGGAACAGGTCGACAAGCTCATCCGGCTCATCGCGGATCGCGACCAGGGAACCGAGGCTGCGACCGGCGACGGCTCCGCAGGTGGCGCGGCCGCCCCCGAAGGCCCTCCCCTCCTGCTCGCGACGGTCGTCTACTACGACCCGCACGGACTCGAGCAGTACACCGAGTCCTATCTGCGCGACTTCACTGCCGTCGAGGCCCTGGGCCGTGACTGGGGTGCCGAACATCCGGGCTGGCTCGACGAACAGGTCGCGCAGGGCTCGAGCGAGGACGTCGCGGTCATCTGCACGACCTCGGGCACGACGAGCCGGCCGAAGCTCGCCGAGCTGTCCCACGCCAACCTGCTCGCCATGGCCGAGCACCTCACGGCGATCGACCCGATCGACGGGAAGGACCGCTACGTGTCCTTCCTGCCCTTCGCGTGGATCGGCGAACAGATGCTCGCGGTCGCGTGCGGGCTGTCCAGGGGACTCACCTTGAGCTTTCCCGAGGATTCGGCGACCCAGAAGGCCGACATGCGCGAGATCGGCCCGGACGTGATGTTCTCGCCGCCGCGGATCTGGGAGGGGATGCTCTCCGAGGTCCAGGTACGCATCGATGAGGCCGGTCGACTCAAGCGGGCGGTCTTCGGCTGGGGCTATGCGGTCGGCGACAAGGTCGCCGAGCGGCGCATCCACGGCAAGGGCGTGGGCGCGCTCGCCCCCATCCACTGGTTGGCCGACCAGGTCGCCCTCCGCCCGGTGCGCGACCAGCTGGGCCTCGCCCGCAACGGGCACGCCTACACCGGCGGCGCTCCCCTCGGCCCGGACGTCTTCCGGTTCTTCCACGCGATCGGGGTCAACCTCAAGCAGATCTACGGCCAGACCGAGATCTGCGGCATCGCCGTCGTCCACCGCGACGACGACATCGCCTTCCACACCGTCGGCACCCCGATCGCCGGCACGGAGATCCGGATCGACGAGAACGGCGAGATCCTCCTGCGATCCGCCTCGGTCTTCCAGGGCTACCACCGCAACCCCGAGGCGAGCGCCGAGGCCGTCGACTCCGAGGGGTGGCTGCACACGGGCGACGCCGGCTATCTCGACGAGCGGGGTCACCTGGTCGTCATCGACCGACAGAAGGACGTCCTCACGACGGCCGACGGCACCCGCTTCTCCTCGGCGTTCATCGAGAACAAGCTCAAGTTCAGCCCCTACATCGAGGAGGCGGTCACCTTCCCGCCAGAGGAGGGCGGTCAGGGGATGACCGCGATCGTGACGATCGACCCGCTCACGACCGGCTCCTGGGCCGAGCACGAGCGACTCTCCTACACGACCTACACCGACCTCGCCGGCAAGCACGAGGTGCAGGACCTCGTCGCCGAGGAGATCACCCGGGCCAACGAGGACCTTCCCGAGAGCATTCGGATCACCCGATTCGTGTTGTTGCACAAGCAGTTCGACCCCGACGACGACGAGATCACCCGCACCCGCAAGGTGCGCCGCAATGTCATCCAGACACGGTATGCCGCGATCATCGACGCGCTGGCCCGCGGCGACGAGCGCGTCGGGATCACGACGACGGTGACCTACCAGGACGGCACGACGATCGAACGCACCATCGACCTACGGATCGTCGACCTCACGACCTTCCGCGTCCCCGAGGGACGCGGCCGACGCCCGGTGTGGAGTGGTCGCCGATGAACGAGTTCGCCCGGTTCGTCTCCCTCACCGTCTACGGCCTCGCCGACGGCGCGATCCTCGCGTTGGCCGCCCTCGGCTTCGTCCTCATCTACAAGGCGACCCGGGTGATCAACTTCGCCCAGGGCGAGTTCCTCCTCGTCGGCGCCTATACCTTCTACACGGCCTTCGTCCTGCTGCGCCTGCCGCTCGTCCTCGCCGTGCTCGTCGGAGTCGCCTTCGCGATCCTGCTCGGTGTGCTCGTCGAACGCTTCGTCCTGCGACCGCTCGTCGGCGAGCACGCGATCAGCGTGATCATGGTGACGATCGGGCTGTCCTCGGTCCTCAAGGCCGGCGTCCAGATGTTCTTCGGCACGGCGGTGCGCGAACAGCCCAAGATCCTCCCGACCGGGAGCATGGAAGTCGCCGGCGTCACGGTGCCGGTCAACCGGCTCCTGGTCATCCTCATCGCTGCCATCGTCCTGGCCGCCTTCACGGTCTTCTTCCGCAGGTCCCGTCACGGCGTTGCCATGCGCGCCGTCGCCGACGACCAGCAGGCCTCGCTCACCATGGGCATCTCGGTGCGCACGATCTTCGCCCTCGCCTGGGCGTTGGCCGCCGTGAGTGCCCTCATCGCCGGCGTCCTGCTCGCCGACCTGTCGGCGGTCGATCAGAACATCGCCTCGTTCGGCCTCATCGTCTTCCCGGTCGTCATCCTCGGCGGGCTCGACTCGGTGCCCGGCACCATCGTCGGCGGTCTCACCATCGGACTGCTCAAGCAATACGTCTCCGGCTATGCAGATCCCGGCCTCGCCGAGGTCGTCCCCTACGTCGTCCTCGTGGCGATCCTCATGGTGCGCCCCTATGGCATCTTCGGCGAGACGCGGATCGAGAGGGTCTGACGATGGCGACCGCGACCGGCATACATCATCGCTCCTATCGCGCGGAGCTGCGCCTGCGGCATACCAAGGCCGAGTGGTTCCGTTTCGGCCTGGTCGTCGTGCTCCTGCTCGTCGTGCCCTACCTGCTCAACACCTATTGGCTGGGCATCGCCAACTCGATCCTCATCGCGGTGGTCGGCGCGGTCGGCCTCAACATCCTGGTCGGCTTCACCGGCCAGATCTCCCTCGGCCAGGGCGGCTTCCTCGCCGTGGGCGCCTACACCTCGGCGATCCTGTCCACCCGGGCGGGACTGCCCGTGCCGCTCGCGGTCGTCGTCGCCGTGCTCGTCACGGCCGGGGTCGGGGCGCTCTTCGGCCTGCCCGCCCTGCGCCTCAAGGGGCTCTATCTCGCGATCGCGACGCTCGCCTCGCAGGAGATCATCATGTTCGTCGTCCGACGGTGGGGCTTCCTCACCGAGGACCGCGGATACATCGAGGTCCCCCGGCTGGGCTTCATCGAGCGGGAGACCTTCGAGGTGCAGTGGTATTGGGTGCTCCTGCCGATCACCTTCCTCGCGGTGCTCATGGCCCGCAACCTCTTCCGCACCGCCCTCGGCCGCTCGTTCATGGCCGTGCGGGACCAGGACATCGCCGCCGAGGCCATCGGCGTCAACATCACCCGGACCAAGGTCACCGCCTTCGCCGTCTCGAGCGGCTTCGTCGGGCTCTCCGGCGCGCTCTCGGCCTACTACACCGAGACCGTGACCTGGGAACGGTTCACCCTCGACGTCTCAGTCCTCTATCTCGCGATGATCATCGTCGGCGGCCTGGGCAGCATCGCCGGCTCGGTCTACGGCGCGATCTTCATGATGCTGCTGCCCGCTCTGCTCACCGAGGTCGGCGACAAGGTGCGCGACGGTGCGCCGTTCATCGCCGAGCAACTACCCGCCATCAAGAACGCCGTCTTCGGCATCGCCATCATCACCTTCCTGCTCATCGAACCGCGCGGCCTCGATCGGATCTGGTCGCGCATGAAGGACTACGTCCGCTTCTGGCCGTTCCGCTACTGACGGTATGCCGGGTGGTCGCCACGGCCACGCGGCATACCCCTTCCCCCTCCGTCCCTCCGAGAGCCGCCCACCGGCATACGCAGTGCACCCGCAGGATCCCGGCAAGAACTGGAGTCTCCATGACACACCTCACCCGGCGCGTTCTCCTCGCCGCCACCACCTCGCTCGTGCTCGGACTCACCGCATGTGGCGGGGGCGGCAGCAGCAGCAGCTCGGACACCACCCCGATCAAGGTCGGCATCATCGCCGACCTCACGGGTGCGACCGGCGACGTCGGCAAGCCCTACCACGAGGGCATGCTCGGTTACATCGACTGGCTCAACGCCAAGGGCGGCATCAAGGGCCACAAGATCGAGGCGATGGCCAACGACTACGCCTACCAGGTCCCCAAGGCCGAGGAGCTCTACAAGAAGTACGTCACCGACGGGGCAGTCGTCATCCAGGGCTGGGGCACCGGCGACTCCGAGGCCCTGCGCACGAAGGTGGCCTCGGACAAGCTGCCGTTCATGAGCGCCTCCTACGCCGAGGTGCTCACCGACCCCAAGCAGTCGGCCTACAACTTCGTCGTCGCCCCGACCTACTCCGACCAGATGCGTGTCGCGCTCAACTGGATCGCCAAGGACGCCGGCGCTCAGGCCGAGGTGGCGGTCTTCCACAACGACAGCCCCTTCGGCACCGCACCGGTCGCCGACGGACAGAAGTGGATCACCGAGAAGGGTCTCAAGCTCGGTTACAAGGCCTACCCCATGCCCAAGACCCCCAACTTCGTCGGACTGCTCTCGCAGGCCCAGTCGCAGGGTGCGAAGTACATCGTCATCCAGAACGTGTCCTCCCCCGCCGCGCAGGTGGCCAAGGACATCAAGGCGCAGAACCTCGGGATGAAGATCGTCTGCCTCAACTGGTGCGCGGACGAGCTGTTCGTCAAGACGGCCGGAGCAGAGAACGCCGAGGGCCACGTGATGCTCCAGCCGTTCGCCCCGGCCTCGGCCGGCAAGGAGGGCAACAAGGTCATCGACGACTACCTCAAGACCAAGAGCTCCACGCTCGACGCCAAGGGCCTGCACTACGCCCAGGGCTGGTACACGATGGACGTCATGGCCAAGGGCATCGAGAAGGTGCTCGCCGGTGGCGGCAAGCTCACCGGTGAGGCGATCCGGTCCGCCCTCGAGACGATGGACGCGGTCGACACCGGCGGTGTCGTCGGCACCGGCAAGGTGAAGTTCTCGGCGGACTCCCACCGTGGCTCCACCGGCACGGGCATCTACCAGGTCAAGAACGGCAAGTTTGTCGAGATCGCAGCCAACCAGGTCCCGTGACGGTGCCATGACCGGCACGACGACGTCTGCGAGGGTGGCCGGAGCACCGGCCACCCCCGAGGGGGGCGAGCTGCTCACCCTCAACAACATCGAGGTCATCTACGACGACGTCATCCTCGTCCTGCGAGGACTGTCGCTGCGGGTCCCCGAGGGCAAGGTCGTCGCTCTCTTGGGCTCCAACGGCGCCGGCAAGTCGACGACCCTCAAGGCGATCTCCGGCCTGTTGCCCACCGAGCACGGCGAGGTGACCGACGGCTCGATCGTCTTCGGCGGCAAGGACGTCACGCACCTCGACGCCGCCGCTCGGGTCAAGCTCGGCCTCTCGCTGTGCATGGAGGGCCGGCACGTCTTCGAGCACCTCACGGTCGCGGAGAACCTCGTCGCCGGTGCCTACTTCCGCGGCGGCGCCGATCCTCGCGACCTCGCGACCGTCTACCACCTGCTACCCAAGCTCAAGGACATGACCAACCGGGTGGCCGGCTACCTGTCCGGTGGCGAACAGCAGATGCTCGCGATCGGGCGGGCCCTCATGGGAAAACCGAAGCTGCTCATGCTCGACGAACCCTCACTGGGGTTGGCACCCCTGCTCGTCAAGGACATCTTCGGGTTCATCAAGCAGATCAACGAGGAGCTGGGACTCACCGTCCTGGTCATCGAGCAGAACGCCAGGCGCGCGCTCGAGGTCGCCGACCACGGCTACATCATGGAGCAGGGCCGGATCGTGCTCGAAGGTTCGGCGGCCGAACTGCGGGAGAACCCCGACGTCAAGGAGTTCTATCTCGGACTCGGCGACTCGGGGAGCCGCAAGAGCTTCCGCGAGGTCAAGCACTACAAGCGCCGCAAGCGCTGGCTCTGACACCCGGATCGCAGGAAAGGACATCCTCCATGGGGGCGCTGCACGCTGCCATCGACAGGTATGCCGCGGGCCTGGCTCCCGCGGTCGCCGCCACCGTCGCCGCGGGCCGGGACCAGGTCCCGGCCCTGGCCGACCGCCTCGCCGCGCACGGGATCGAGCTCGACGGCGGCCCGGAGGAGATCCTCGCCGCCCTCGATCGGCTGCCCGTGCTCGCCAAGGACGACGTGCTGGCCCGCCAGCAGGCCGACCCGCCGTTCGGCGGCATGCTGTCGGCGACGGCCGACGTCCGCCGGGTCTTCCAGTCCCCTGGGCCTCTCTACGAGCCGCAACTGGCCGGTCCTGACCCATGGCGCTGGGAGCCCTCACTGCGTGCCGCCGGGTTCGGCGCCGAGGACCTCGTGCTCAACTGCTTCGGCTATCACCTGTCCCCCGCGGGGGCGATGTTCGAGGAGGCCGCCCTCGCCCTCGGCGCGCGCGTGTTGCCCGGCGGGATCGGCAACCAGGACCTGCAGGCGCAGGCGATCGCGGATCTCGAGGTGACGGCATACACCGGGCTGCCGAGCTATCTCAAGGCGATCCACGACCGCTTCGTCGAGCTCGGTCTGCCGCCCGCGCGCTGGCGGCTCACCAAGGCGCTCGTGACGGCCGAGCCGCTGCCCGAATCGTTGCGCGACCTGCTGCGTGAGTGGGTGCCGACCGTGCTCATGGCCTACGGGACGGCCGAGGCAGGGCTCATCGGCTTCGAAACCGAGCCTGGCGCCGGGCTCGTCCCGGCGGCCGGGCTCCATGTCTCCGTGTGTGACCTCGACACCGGCGCACCGCTCGTCGAAGGCGAGGGCCAGGTCGTCGTCACGCTGCTGCGCCCCGACTATCCGCTCGTGCGCTTCGGCACGGGCGACCTGTCGGCCTGGCGGCTCGGCCCGGACGGCGACCTGCGGCTCGCCGGGGTGCTCGGGCGGGTGGGTGCCGCGGTCAAGGTCCGCGGCATGTTCCTGCACCCACGCCAGGCCGCTGCCGTGCTCACCGGGATCCCCGACGTCGAGGGCTGGCGGTTCGTCATCGACCGGGTCGACCACCGGGACGAGCTCTCCTGCGAGGTCGTCGTGGCACCGGGCGCGGCGAGCGCCAGCGTGCTCGCCGCGGTGGCCGATCGGGTCCGTTCCGGATTGCGCTTCGCGTGCAGTGTCGCCGCGGTCGGCGGGCTGCCTGCGGACGCCTCGCCGATCGAGGACCGGCGCGACTGGAGCTGAGCTCAGTCCTTGGCGAAGCCGTGCCGCCTCGCGTTGTCGGCGTCGATGAACCACACGTCCGCGGTGATCTGGTCGTACCAGGGGTCGCCCGGTTCCTGGAAGCGCATCCAGGCCCGGTTGGCCTTCACCGGGTGCCCGAGGGGCATCGCGCCGTCGAAGACCGGCGCCGCCGATCCCCAGCCGTATCCCCCGTCGACGACCTCGGCGAAGGTCGAGATCTCGCGGCCGTCGTCGGTGCCGCTCGTCCACTCACCGCCCACGCCGCCCGCTGCCGCGTCGGCCTCGCCGATCATCGTGTCCGCCGAATCCGACTCCACGTCCGATTCGGGATCCGATTCGACGTCACCGGCCGGTTCGACGACGACGTCTGACGCGAGGACGGCCACCTCGGCCGCGGGCTGCTCGGAGAGCGCGTCCCGCTCGGCCGTCATCTCGTCCAGTGCGGCCTGGTAGTCCGATTCGGCCGACGAGTGCGCCCCGAGGGCCTCCTCGTCAGCGAGCAACTCGGCCTCGTGGTCGACGCCCTCCGCCGGCTCGACAGTCTCGACTGCAACACTGGTCTCGACGGCTTCGCTGGTCTCGACGGCTTCGCTGGTCTCGACGGCCTCTACGACGGCCGGGTATGCCGCCGCCCCGCCATCGGCGTCCGCGTCGGACTCCGGCTCGACGCTCGGTGCTTCCGGGGTCACCCCCGACCCTCCGTGGATCCGTGCGCGGGCGGCGGCAGCCGCCTCGTCCGCAGCCGACAGCCGCATGGGTCCCTCCGACGGAACCCACACACCCGACCCGTCCTCGGCGCCGCCGCTCGAGTCGACGCCCGCGGCGGCGTCGTCGGTGTGGACGATGTCGACGGTGTCCACGATGTGGACGGTGTCCTCGGCGTCGACGGTGGTCACGATGTCGACGGTGTCCTCGGCGTCGACGGACTCGGCCGGCACGTCGAGCGACTCGACGTATTCCTCACGTTCGACGGACTCGACGGAGTCGGCTGCCGGTGCGGCCCACAGCTCCTCGGCAACCGCCACCCCCGCCTCGCCCCCTCCCGGCACAGCCACCGGCACGGCGACGGCATACTCCTGGCCTTCGAGCGGAACCGGAACCGAGGCCATCCCGCCCGCGAGCCCGGCCTCGCTCACGCCCGCACCGACGGCCGTCGGGCCCGCTGCCCACCCGGACTCGTCGTCCGACCCGGGACCGGGCGCAGGGAACAGGAGCTCCGTGCCCGACTGGCCGAGCGCGTCGGACTCCGCGCGCCGACGGCGCACGACGATGAAGACGAGGAAGATGACGACGAGCGCCGCGAGGAGCAGCAGCCACGCAAGTGTGCCGGGCATATTCCCACCTTCGAGTTCGTGACCGAGCGCGCGGCCGCGTGCCCCGTCCGGAGGGCAAACCTACCCGTGCGCCCCTGAATCGTCCCAGAGGTGGCCTTCAGCCGCCCAGGAGGCCGAGCCGCGCGGCGGACATCTCACGCATCTCCACCTTGCGGACCTTGCCCGTCACCGTCATCGGGAAGTCCTCGACGATCTCGACGTAGCGAGGGATCTTGTAGTGAGCGAGCTTGCCGGTCGCGAACGCCCGCACCGACGCCGCGTCGAGCGGCTGGGTGCCCGGCTTCATCCGGATCCACGCGCACAACTCCTCGCCGTACTTCGGGTCGGGCACCCCGATGACCTGGGCGTCGAGGACGTCCGGGTGGGTGTAGAGGAATTCCTCGATCTCGCGCGGGTAGATGTTCTCGCCGCCGCGGATGACCATGTCCTTGATCCGGCCGGTGATCTGGACGTTGCCGGCCCCGTCCATGACGGCGAGGTCTCCCGTGCGCATCCAGCCATCGACGACCGACTCGGCGGTCTTGTCGGGCTGGTTCCAATAGCCGAGCATGACCGAATAGCCCTTGGTGACGAATTCGCCGGACTCCCCGCGGTCGACGAAACGCCCCGAGGACGGGTCGATGATCCCGATCTGCAGATGCGGCATCACCCGCCCGACAGTGCCGACCTTGATGTCGAAGGAGTCGTCGGTGCGGGTCTGGGTCGAGACCGGCGAGGTCTCGGTCATCCCGTAACAGATCGTCATCTCGTCGACCCCCGCGCTGATGAGCTTCTTCATGAGTTCGCTCGGGCAGGGTGCGCCGGCCATGATGCCGGTCCGCACGGTCGCGAGGTCGGTAACCGCCGCCTTGCCCTCGTCGATGAGCTGCCACTCGGCGACGAACATCGTCGGCACCCCGTAGAGCGAGGTGCACTTCTCCTCGCGGACCACGCGCAGGGTGATGGCCGGGTCGAAGCCGGGAGCGGGGATGACCATGCACGAGCCGTGGCTCGTGGCCGCGAGGTTGCCCATGACCATGCCGAAGCAGTGGTAGAAGGGCACCGGGATGCAGATCCGGTCTTCCTCGGTGTAGTGGAGCACCTCGCCGACGTGGAAGCCGTTGTTGAGGATGTTCACGTGACTGAGCGTCGCGCCCTTGGGGAATCCCGTGGTGCCCGAGGTGTATTGGATGTTGATCGGGTCCTCGGGCGACAGCCCGGCCGCGATCACCTCCACGTCCTGCTGGCTCACCGACTCCGCGGCCGTCCACAACGCGTCCCACGAGTCACGCCCGATGAGGACGACCGACTCGAGACTCGGCACCTCGCCGCGGACCTCCTCGATCATCCCCGCGTAGTCGCTGGTCTTGAAGGACGGTGCCGCGACGAGCATCCGGATCCCCGCCTGGTTGAGCACATACTGCAGTTCGTGGGTGCGGTAGGCCGGGTTGATGTTCACCAGGATCGCGCCGATCTTCGCGGTCGCGTATTGGACGAGGGTCCACTCGCCGCAGTTGGGTGCCCAGATCCCCACCCGGTCGCCCTTGACGATGCCCGAGCCGGCGAAGCCGCGGGCGAGTCGGTCGACATCGACCTTGAGCTGCGCATAGGTCCAACGCCGGCCGGTCGAGGCGTCGACCATGGCCTCGCGGTCCGGGAAGCGCGCGGCCGTCGCGTCGAGGTTGTCCGGGATGGTCTGGTGGAGCAGCTCGACGTCGGTCTCGCCGGTGGCGATGGACTCGCTCATGTCAGGTGCCTTCCGTCCTGCGGTGGAGAGTGCTGCCAGGCATGGGCAGTCCACCCCGTCGCACCGCTGCAGCGCAACCCCCATAGGTCCCGTATGCCGCCTGGTGACACGCGCGGCATACCGCGCCTGGGCGGCCCGCCCACGCCGCCCACGTCCGGTCGTTGGCCCGGCGCCCGGGGTGACCGAGGCGCGGACCCGAGCGGGCGGCATACCGGCGGGGTCGCTAGCGTGTGAGCGCTCGTAGCGGCCCGTCCGAAAGGAGAGCCATGCCCACGCTCGTGCGCGCCAGTCTGGACACCGGCGACACCGCATGGCTGCTCGCCGCCAGCGCCCTGGTCCTGCTCATGGCCCCGGGGCTCGCCCTCTTCTACGGCGGGATGGTCCGTTCCAAGAGCGTCCTCAACATCATGATGATGACGGTCGGCGCGCTCGCGGTGGTCAGCGTGGTGTGGACGCTCGTCGGCTATTCGCTCGCCTTCGGCGACGACCTCGGCGGTGGTCTGCTCGGCAATCCCTGGCAATACGCCGGACTGGGACAGCTGCTCGATCCCGCGAGCAACGGCAGTTCGACCGTGCCGGTCATCCTCTTCGCCGTCTTCCAGGGGCTCTTCTGCGTGATCACCGGGGCACTGGTCTCCGGGGCGATCGCCGACCGGGCGCGCTTCGGCGCGTGGCTGGTCTTCGTGTCGGCCTGGACGTTGCTCGTCTACGCCCCGATCGCGCACTGGATCTTCGATTTCTCGTCCGGCAGCCACGTGGGCGGATGGCTGGCCAACCAGGTCGGTGTCATCGACTTCGCCGGCGGAACCGCCGTCGAGATCTGCTCGGGTGCATCCGGGCTGGCTGTCGCGCTCGTTCTGGGCCGTCGGGTGGGTTTCGGCCGCGACCCCATGCGCCCGCACAACCTGCCCCTCGTCATGCTCGGAGCCGGGCTGCTGTGGTTCGGCTGGTACGGCTTCAACGCCGGTTCGGCGTTGGGCGCCAACCAGAAGGCCGCGGTCGTCTTCGTCACGACGAGCCTGGCCGGGGCCGCCGGCATCCTCGGCTGGCTGCTCCTCGAGCGACGCCGCGACGGCAAGGCCACCTCGCTGGGCGCGGCGTCGGGGATGGTCGCCGGGCTCGTCGCCATCACCCCCTCGTGCGGCTCCCTCTCGCCGATCGGCGCCCTCGTCATGGGCTTCGTCGCCGGCGTCGTCTGCAGCGCTGCGGTGGGCCTCAAGTACCGCTTCGGCTACGACGACTCGCTCGACGTCGTGGGCGTCCACCTCGTCGGCGGGCTCGTCGGCACGCTCGGGATCGGACTGCTCGCGACCGCGGCGGCCCCGACCGGAGTCGACGGTCTCTTCTACGGTGGCGGCTTCGCCCAGCTGGGCCGCCAGCTCGTGGGCGCCGGCGTCGTGCTCGTCTACGCCTTTGCCCTGTCCGGCGCCCTCGCGTATGCCGTGCACCGCGCGATGGGCTTCCGGGTCGTTCGCGAGCACGAGGTGAGCGGCGTCGACCTGCAGATCCACGGCGAGACGGCATACGACTTCCACACCGTGAGCGGCGGGCGCGTGGGCGGCCACGGGATCCTGCGCCAGATCACCCACCCCGATGAGGAGGACTGACCGATGAAGCTCGTCACCGCGGTGGTGAAGCCGCACAAGTGGGACGAGGTCCGGGCGGCGCTCGAGTTGTTCGGCGTCGCCGGGATGACGGTCTCGGAGGTGAGCGGGTCGGGCCGGCAGAAGGGGCACACCGAGGTCTACCGGGGGGCCGAATACGACGTGACCCTCGTGCCGAAGGTCCGGCTCGAGGTGGTCGTCGAGGACGCCGACGTCGAGGACGTGGTCCGCACCATCGTGAGCGCGGCGCGCACCGGCCGGATCGGCGACGGCAAGGTGTGGGTGACCCCGGTCGAGACGATCGTGCGGGTGCGCACCGGCGAGCGCGACGACGCCGCCGTCTAGGAGCGGCGGGCCCGCGTGACGTCGCGGATCCGGCGCATCTGGCTCACGACCGGGCGTCCGAGATAGGTGCCGAGGGTCGCGCCCCCGGCGATCCCGAGCGCGACACCGAGCGCGAGGCCCAGGGTCGCCTCGCCCGCAGCCGTATTGCCGGGCGTGTCCTGGGTGCCGACCAGCTGCAGCAGCCCCTCATAGAGCGCGAGGCCAGGGACGAGTGGAAGCAGGCCGGCCTGGACGAGGGTGAAGCTCGGCACGCTCGACCGACGCACCGCCAGCCACGAGACGAAGCCCACGAGCAGGGCGCCCACCGCATTGGCCGGCACCTCCCCCACCGTGGCGACGGTCGCGAGATAGCCCACCCACCCGAGCACTCCCACCGCCCCGGTGAGCAGGGCGGCCACCCACCCGGCCTGGCCGTAGATCGCCCAGCAGGCCGACAGGACGAAGGCGCCGAGGAGTTGGGCGGGCACCGGCCCCAGGGCGACGGGGTCGGCCGAGACGTGCGCACCGATCCCGAGGACGTTGGCCAGGTGGAGAGCGCCGACGATGCCCACGACGATCCCCGCCGTGCGCATCGCCACCTCGAGCAGGCGCGCCGAGGCGGTGACGTAGAACTGGTCGATCGCGTCCTGCACGGCGCCGACGACGAGCATCCCGGCGACGAGCATGACGATGCCGCCGACGACGACGAGCGTGGGGTCCAGCCCCGCGACGAGCGGTATGCCGTGCCGCCCGGCCGCGCTCGCACCGACGGCCACGAGCGTGATGAGCAACGCGGAGGCGGCCTGGCTGAACAGCGGCGGCACCCGCCTCTCGTCCAGCCGGTCGACGAGCCGGTCGACGAAGCAGCCGAGCAGGAAGGTGACGACGACGACCTGCCAGGAGGTCGTGAACAGCAGGGTGGCGCCCACCCCGACCCCGGCGTTGCCGACCATCGACACCCACCACGGGTGCCGGCGCCGGGAGTACCAGATGTCGTCGAAGTCCCGGACCGCCGCGTCGATCGGCAGACCCCGGGTGATCCGGTGGACGAGGTCGTCGACCCGCCTGGCCTTGTCGTAGTCGGGACGGCCCGGCTGGACCACCCGCAGGATGGTGAGCGGGGCGGCATACCCCTGCGGGTAGTAGGACATCGTCACCGCGGTATAGGTGAGGTCGATGTGGACGCTGCCCAGCCGGTAGGCGTGGGTGATCCGCAGGAGGACGACGACGACGTCGTTGGCCGACATGCCGGCGTCGAGGAGCAGATCGGCCACCTGGAGGCAGACGAGCAGGACCTTACGTGCGGTCGCGGGATCGGGCACCCCGGCGTCCGACGGGACGGGCTGGCTCACCGCCACCGGCGGGACCTCAGATGACCTCGACCGCTGGATAGGTCGGCTGCCACATCCGGGTGTAGATGTCGTCGATGGGGTCGGTGAGCGGCGCCCGAGCGACCCCCTCCTCGGCCGCCGCGGCGGCCACCGCGAGCGCGACGTGGGCCGAGACCGGGCGAAGGTCGGCCATCGAGGGCAGCAACGAGGCCCCCGGGCGATAGGCGTTGACCCGTCGGGCGAGGGCTTCGGCGGCAGCCGCGATCATCGCGTCGGTGATCCGGCTGGCCCGGCAGGCGGCGACCCCGAGCCCGAGCCCCGGAAAGATGAGGGCGTTGTTGGCCTGGGCGATGAAGTGCCGGACCTCGCGGTGGTCCACCGGGTCGAACGGGCTGCCCGTGGCGACGAGCGCGCGCCCGTCGGTCCAGTCGATGAGGTCCGCCGGCGTCGCCTCGGCCCGCGACGTGGGATTGGACAGCGGCATGATGATCGGCCGCTCGCAGTGGGCGGCCATCTCCTTGACGATCGCCTTGGTGAAGGCGCCGCCCATCGTCGAGGTCCCGATGAGGATCGTCGGGTGGGCGTTGCGCACGACGTCGCCCAGGCTCACGCCGCGGGTGGTCCCGTCGGCGAGGGTCCAGCCGTCGATCTCGGAACGGGGGCGGGCATAGGGCCGCTGGAACTCCCGCAGGCGGGGCTCGTCGTCGACGAACAGCCCCCGGCTGCCCAGGGCGTAGAACTGGGCGACGGCCTCCTCGCGCGGCACTCCCTGGCGCACGAGGGTGTCGCGCAGGAGGTCGGCGATGCCGATGCCGGCCGTCCCGCCGCCGAAGATGACGATCCGGTGGTCTCGCAACGGCATACCGGTGACGTCTGCCCCCGCGAGGACGGCGGCGAGCGCGACCGCGGCGGTCCCCTGGATGTCGTCGTTGAACGTGCAGTGGGTATGCCGGTACTTCTCAAGGATGCGGTGCGCGTTGCTCGCACCGAAGTCCTCCCAGTGGAGCATCGCATGCGGGAAGAGTTTCGTCGCGGTCTTCACGAAGCGGTCGACGAACGCGTCGTAGCGTTCGCCGCGGACCCGGGCATGCCGCTCGCCGAGGTAGAGGTCGCTGTTGAGCAGGCCGAGGTTGTCGGTGCCCACGTCGATCATCACCGGCATCACCCGACCCGGATGCACCCCGGCGGCCGCGGTGTAGACCGAGAGCTTGCCGATGGCGATCTCGATGCCCCCCACGCCCTGGTCGCCGATCCCGAGGATGCCCTCGGCGTCGGTCGCGACGATGAGGTCGACGTCGTCGGCGCCCAGGCCGTGGTCGAGCAACGACTGCTCGATGTCCTCCGGGCGGTCAATGGAGACGAACACCCCACGGGGACGGTGGTATTCGACCGAGAAGCGCTCGATCACCTCCCCGATCGTCGGGGTGTAGATGATCGGCAGCATCTCCTCGAGGTGGTCGGCGAGCAGCCGGTAGAAGAGCACCTCGTTGCGGTCGCGCAGGCTCGCGAGGTAGTTGTGCTTGGCGAACGGGGTCTTGGCCGACTGATACTGCTGGTAGACCCGGCGCACCTGGTTGCCCATGGGCGTGACCTCGCTGGGCATGAGGCCGACGAGCCCGAGATAGCGGCGTTCCTGGACGGTGAAGGCCGTGCCGCGGTTGGTCATCGGATTGGACAGCACCGCGCGCCCGCGCGCCGAGATGCGGATGGGTGCGTCGCGGCGGGTCGTGTCGAGCTCGTAGTCCTCGTTGATCATCGGGCCTCCCAGGGGCTGGCGCTCACTCTAGAGCCGCCCGACCACCGCCGTGAGCAGGGTGGCGCGCAACGGCGGCGGGCAGGCGGCCAGGAGCGCGTGGATGGGGGCCATCCGCTCGGGCATCCGTAGCCCGGCCTCACCCGTTGACGCGTCCGCGCCCGCCGCGAGCCCGGCGGCGGCGAGGAGTCCGGCAAGGGTCGGCTCGTCCAGCCGGGCGGGCTCGAGCGACCCGAGCAGCCCGGCGAGGCCGGGGTCCACCGTGACCGGACCAGCCGCCCGGGCGGCCTCGACCGAGGCACGCAGGGCATCGACGAAGTCCGGCACGTGGGCGGCCGTCGCCGCCGAGAGGCTCAGGTGCAGGCTCGCCGGACCGCCCCGGAAGGGCAGCTGCGGTTGGGCGAACCACCCGCGGGTGAGCAACTCGTCGACCACCGTGTAGGGGTCGCAGGACTCGTCGGTGGCGACCGCGAGCAGGGTCGAGTCCGGGGGCGCGAGCACCCGAATCCCGGGTATGCCGTCCACGGCGGCGGCGATCTCCAGCGTGGCCGTGCGCGCGGTCCGGGCGAGGGCGGCATAGCCGGGGCCACCGAAGGAGCGGATGGTCGCCCAGGCCGCCGCCAGTGGTCCACCGGACTTGGTCGACTGAAGGGTGGCGTTGACGACGCCGTAGCCGGGCCAGTCGGCGGTCGCCCAGAACTGGCTGGCTCTCAGCAGCCCCGACCGGTGGACGAGCACGGAGACGCCCTTGGGGGTGTAGCCGTACTTGTGCACGTCGGCCGAGATGCTCGTCACCCCGGGCACGGCGAAGCTCCACGCCGGTGTGCTCGCGGCCTCCGCGCCTCCCGCGCCGCCCGCGCCGTCGAGGAAGGGCAGCACCCAGCCCCCGATGCAGGCGTCGACATGGCAGCGGATGTCCCGCTCCGCGGCAGCCGCCGCGATCGGCCCCACCGGGTCGACGACACCGTGGGCATAGGACGGGGCGCTCACCGCGACGAGGACGGTCCGGTCGGTGAACGCCGCCGCCATCGCCGCCGGATCGGCGCGGAAGGTCGTCGGGTCGACGTCGACGAGGACGAGCTCGAGTCCGAACAGGTGGGCCGCCTTGTGGAAGGCCGCGTGGATCGTCGTGGGCGCGACGAGCTGGGGACGGTCGAGGTCCGGGCGGGCGTCGCGGGCGGCGAGCACCGCCAGCAGGCAGGACTCCGTGCCGCCCGAGGTGACCGTGCCGGCACACCCGTCGGGCGCGTCGAGCAGGCGCGCGGCGAAGCCGACGACCTCGCGCTCCATCGCGGCGAGCGAGGGGAAGGCCGTCGGGTCCAGGCCGTTGCTGCCCGCGTATGCCGCGAGCGCCTCACGCGCGAGTGCGTCGACCTCGGGGTGGCCGGAGTCGTAGACGTAGGCGAGCGTGCGCCCGCCATGGGTCGGCAGGTCGCCGGAGCCCAGGGCGACCAGGGCCGCGCGGACCTCGTCCGCGGCAACGGCTTCGGGTAGGTCTCGAAGGGTCATCGGTGGATCACGTCCCCGGGCCGTGGATGGCGTTCCCGCGCGGCAACGAGCCATAGCCGCGCAGGAGGAGCAGGGAGAGCAGGACGAGCACGGCCGGCACTGCGGAGAAGCCGAGCGTGATCGCCGTGACGGCCGAATCAGGTTGGGCCGCATCGGATCCCGTGGACGAGATATAGCCCCCGGCGGCGAGGACGAGCCCGTAGACGAAGGGCCCGAGCGCCATGCCCAAGGTTTCGCCGGCGGTCCACACGCCGGTGAAAACCCCGACCCGGTTCTCCCCCGAACGGCGAGCGTCCTCGGCTGCGACGTCGGGGAGCATCGCGAGCGGGAAGAGCTGGGCCCCGGCATAGCCGATGCCCACGAGGGCGACCGCGAGGAAGACGAGCGCCGTGGGCAGGCTGCGCGCCGCCACGAGCAGGACCGCCCCCGCGGCGAAGAGGACCGTCGCCACCGCGTAGCCGCCCTTCTTGCCCAACCCCCGGGCGAGGCGCTGCCAGGCGGGCGTGCAGACGAGCGCCGGGCCGACGAAGCAGACGAACAGGATCGACCCGGCCCCGGGATCGTGCAGGACGTGGCGCGCGACATAGTCGACGCCGGCGAGCATCGCCCCCGTCGCGAGCGCCTGGAGGACGAACGTCGCGAGCAGCGCGCGGAAGTCCGAGTGGTGGGCGACGAGGTCGAGCTGTCGGCGCAGCCCCTCGTCGCCCGCCCGGACCGTGCTCGCCGGCGCACCCCGCGTCCCTCGCCACGCGCCGAGCGCGCCGACCGCGATGAGCAGAGCGACGAACAGGCCCATCGCGGCATACCCGCGTTCGGGCCCCACCACGTTGCGGACGACGGGGGCGAGCCCACCGCTCACGAGGATCGCGAGGGCGAGCACGGCCACCCGCCAGGTCATGATCCGGGTGCGCTGGCCGGGGTCGTCGGTGAGCTCCGCGGGCAGTGCGACATAGGGCACCTGGAAGAACGCGTATGCCGTCGCGCAGGCGAGGAAGAGCACGGCCACCCAGGTGACCGCGAGCCCCTGGGGCGCGGCCGGCCCGGCGAACAGGAGCGCGAAACACACGGCGAGCGCGAGCCCGGCGCGCAGGAGGAACGGGCGACGAGGGCCGTCGCGATGGTGGCTGCGGTCGCTGATCCGGCCGGCGACGGGGTTGAGCACGACGTCCCACGCCTTGGGCACGAAGACGAGGACGCCGGCGAGGGCCGCCGACACCCCGAGCCGCTCGGTGAGGTAGGGCAGGAGCATGAGCCCGGGAACGGTGCCGAACGACCCGGTCGCCACTCCGCCGAGCGCGTAGCCACGGACCACCCGCCCGAGCAGCTCTCGGCTTCCGACGTCGCCGGCGCTCTCCGGCGGGATGGGGTCGGGCATGGGCACTCAGCGTAGGGTCGTCGTCCCGCCGACGGGAGCCCCCGGGTTCTCAGTCGGCGTCGATCTCGAGACCCAGCTGCTCGACCGGCACCCGCAGGTCGGCCAGGGCGGCGTGGGCCCCGATGAGCCGGGCATTGGGCTGGTCGACCCGTTCGACCCATTCCCGCGCTGCCGCGGGGCTCTTGCCGAAGGCCATGTGCCGGGCGAGCAGCCGCCGAAGCCGCTCGTCCTCGGCGAGTTCGACGAACCAGACCTGCACCATGCACGACCGCGCGCGGGACCAGTCGCCATCCGGCAGCAGCAGGTAGTTGCCCTCGGTGACGACCAGGCGCGCGTCGGGGCCGATCCGGACGGCGTCGGGCACGGGCTCCTCGATCGTCCGGTCGAAGCCGGGCGCGGCGACGGCATCGTCGGTGCCGGTCACGCGGGCGAGGGTCGCGGCATACCCCGCGGCGTCGAAGGTGTCCGGCGCTCCCATCCGGTCGCGGCGGCCGAGCGCGCGCAGCCTCGCCTGGGGCAGGTGGAAGCCGTCCATCGGCAGGTATGCCGTCCGCCCACCTTCCCAGCTGCCGTCGGGTCCGGGCCGGTCGAGCCGGGTGACGAGCGCCCGCGCGAGCGTGGACTTGCCGGCGCCCGGCATACCGGCGATGCCGAGGACCACGCGACGGCCCGGGCGGACGAGGGCCCGCGCCCGGGCGGCGAGCGCGTCGAGGTCCGAGCGGGCCCGTGCCACGGTCAGCTCGCCGGGCGCCGCGGTCGGCTCGCCCGGCTGCGCCGTCGGTTCGGTGCTCACAGCCGGCGCAGCCCGGTGGCGAGGACGACCGCCTCGCCGGCGGCGTCCGAGGCGTCGAGGTCGACCCGCGCCTCGATCACCCAGTCGTGGTCCTCGTCGGGATCGGCGAGCGTCTGGCGCAGCAGCCACGCGCGATCGCCCTCGGGATCGGGAGCTACGTGCAGGTGGGCCGGTCCGCGGGCGTCGGCGTCGAGGCGGATCTCGTCGTGCTCGGCCCAGTAGTCGCCGAGCGCGCCGTCCCAGCCCGCAACCGACACGAGCACCGCGGATGGCGGATCGGTGAGGGCCGCGGTGGCGAGGTCCACGGCATACAGGCCCTCGACGTCGTCGCGAGCCGCCAACTCGACCCGTCGCCACATGGCCTTGCGCACCATCGCGCGGAAGGCCTTCTCGTTGGCGGTGAGCGGCCGAGGCGGGGTCGGGGCGACCCGATGGCCACCCTCGGGCGGGAGCGCGTCCGGGTGGGTGAGTGCCTCCCATTCGTCGAGCAGCGAGGAGTCGGTCTGGCGCACCGTCTCGCCGAGCCACTCGACGAGTTCCTCGAGCTCGGGGCTGCGGTGCGACTCCGGGATCGTCTGGCGCAGGGTGCGGTAGGCGTCGGACAGGTAGCGCAGCACGACGCCCTCGGACCGGGCGAGCCGGTAGCGCCCGATGAGGTCCGTGAACGAGAGCCCCTGCTCCCACATGTGCCGGACGACCGACTTGGGCGCGAGCGCGTCCTCGGGCAGCCACGGGTGGGTCTGGCGATAGACCTCGTATGCCGCCTCGAGCAGCTCCGCGAGCGGCTGCGGCCAGCCGACGTCCTCGAGCGCCGCCATCCGCTCCTCGTAGTCCAGGCCATCGGCCTTCATCTCGGCGACGGCCTCGCCCCTGGCCTCCCACTGCTGGGCGAGCAGGACCGGCCGCGGTGGGTCGAGGACGGCTTCGACGACCGAGACGACGTCGAGCGCGTGCGTCGGCTGCTGCGGATCGAGCAGGTCGAGGGCTGCCAGGGCGAAATGGGCGAGCGGCTGGTCGAGCGCGAAATCCTCGGGCAGCTCCACCGTGAGACCGAGGGTCCGACCGGTGGGATCGGGCTCGGGCAGGCGCACGACGACACCGGAGTCGAGCAGGCTGCGCCCCAACCGGATCGCGCGGCGGGCCAACCGCGCACGACCGGCCGCGTCATCGTGGTTATCGCGCAGGAGCCGCGAGAGCGTGCGGACCGGATCGCCCGGTCGGGCGATGATCTCGAGGATCATCGCGTTGTCGACCTTCATCCGGGACACGAGCGGTTCGGGGGGCGCGGCCACGAGCCGGTCGAAGGTCGCCTCGTTCCACACGATCCGCCCCGGCTCGGGCTTCACCCGCTGGACCCGCTTGACCTTCACCGGATCGTCGCCGGCTCGGGCCAGCCGCCGGGCGTTCTCGATGAGATGCTCGGGCGCCTGGACAACGACCTCACCACGATCGTCGAAGCCGGCCCGGCCCGCGCGACCGGCGATCTGGTGGAACTCCCGGGCCTTGAGCAGCCGCTCGCGTTGCCCGTCGAACTTGGTGAGCTGGGTGAGCAGCACGGTGCGGATGGGCACGTTGATCCCCACCCCGAGGGTGTCGGTCCCACAGATGACCTTGAGCAGCCCGGCCTGGGCGAGCTGCTCCACGACCCGACGGTAGCGGGGCAGCATTCCGGCGTGGTGGACACCGATCCCCTTGCGCAGCAAGGCACTGAGCGTCTTGCCGAAGCCGGCCGCGAAGCGCACCGGCCCGATCCGTCGCGCGATCTCGTCGCGCTCCTGCGGGGTGAGCAGGGGCAGGCCGGTGATCGACTGGGCGTGTGCGGCGGCCGCCGCCTGGGAGGGGTGGACGACGTAGACCGGGGCCCGCCGTGTGCGGACGATCTCCTCGACCATCTCGGCGAGCGGGGTGAGTGACCAGATGTAGGTGAGCGGCACCGGCCGCTCGGCCGAGGTGACCTCGGCGACCTCGCGTCCGGTGCGCCGCTTTAGGTCGCCGGCGATCCGCGACATGTCGCCGAGGGTGGCGGACATGAGCAGGAACTGCGCGTCGAGCAGCTCGAGGAGCGGCACCTGCCAGGCCCAGCCACGCTGCGGGTCGGCGTAGTAGTGGAACTCGTCCATGACGACGAGTCTCGGCGCAGCGGCGCGGCCCTCCCGCAGGGCGATGTTGGCCAGTACCTCTGCGGTGCAACAGATCACCGGGGCCTCAGGGTTGACCGAGGCGTCACCGGTGAGCAGGCCGACCCGATCGGCTCCGAAGACCTCGCAGAGGGCGAAGAACTTCTCGTTGACGAGGGCCTTGATCGGCGCCGTGTAGAAGCTCACCGTGTCGGCCGCGAGCGCCGCGAGATGCCCGGCCGTGGCGACGAGCGACTTTCCGGAGCCGGTGGGAGTGGACAACACGACATGACTGCCGGACAGCAGCTCGAGGACCGCCTCCACTTGATGCGGATAGGGCTCGAGGCCCTGGGCACGCACCCAGGTGAGCAGCGCGGCATACACGTCGTCCGCGTCGCCGCCGGGGGGAGGTTCGAGCCGGGCCATCCCCCCATCCTCCCAGCCCACGCGGCCGCGCCGTGGACGCCCGTATGCCGCGCCGCTCGCGGGTGCCGCGCCGCTTGGTTCTGCCGGCCGGTCCTCCCCGCCCGGGCAACACGCGGGGAGTTCCCCGGCCGGGAGACCGGCCAGCTCCGACCGCCGGCCAACTCGACACGTGAGGAGTTCCTTGGCCGGGAGACCGGCCACAGCCCAAGACAACCTCACATGTGGGAAGTTGCCCGCGCCGAGCAGCGCTGAGGCCCCCGACAACCCGACACGTGGGAAGTTCCCCGGCCCAGCAGGGAGAGCTGCCAGCTCCGACCGCCGGGCAACTCGACACGCGGGGAGTCCTTGGCCGGGAGACCGGCCACAGCCCAAGACAACTTCACATGCGGGAAGTTGCCCGCGCCGAGCAGCGCTGAGGCCCCCGACAACCCGACACGTGGGAAGTTCCCCGGCCCAGCAGGGAGAGCTGCCAGCTCCGACCGCCGGGTAACTCGACACGTGAGGAGTTCCTTGGCCGGGAGACCGGCCACAGCCCAAGAAAACTTCACATGCGGGAAGTTGCCCGCGCCGAGCAGCGCTGAGGCCCCCGACAACTCGACAACTGGGCAGTTGCCCCGCAACCTCAGCGCACCAGAGCAGCCCACAACTCCACCCGCGTGCAGTTGTGGGCTGCTCCCGGACACGGCCGCAGGCCGGGGAGAGGCGAACCCAGGGGTCGGCCTTCTCTGACCGCGGCGGTCTGCGGCGCGTCCGTCGCTCAGCGGTGGGTGGGACCGCCGAGCTGCTCCTCGAGGTCGGCGAGCGTGCGGTAGCACGGGAGCACGTCGGCGATCGACGAATTGGGCGCCCGGCCCTCGCGGATCGCGGCCACGAACTCGCGGTCCTGCAGCTCGATGCCGTCCATCGACACGTCGACCTTGCTCACGTCGATGACCTCGTCCTTGCCGGTGGTGAGGTCGTCATAGCGAGCGAGATAGGTGCCGGTGTCGCCGATGTACCGGAAGAAGGTGCCGAGCGGGCCGTCGTTGTTGAAGGAGAGCGACAACGTGCAGATCGCGCCCGACTCGGCCCGCAGCTGGATCGACATGTCCATCGCGATGCCGAGCTCCGGGTGGATCGGTCCCTGCACGGCGTTGGCGGCCACGATCGGCGAGCCGGTCTGGTAGGCGAACAGGTCGACCGTGTGCGCCGCGTGGTGCCAGAGCAGGTGGTCGGTCCACGAGCGGGGCTGCCCGAGGGCGTTGAGGTTGGTCCGCCGGAAGAAGTAGGTCTGCACGTCCATCTGCTGGATGGCGAACTCACCCGCGGCGATCCGCTGGTGCACCCACTGGTGGCTCGGGTTGAAGCGGCGGGTGTGGCCGACCATGCCCACGAGCCCGGTCTCGGCCTGGACCCGGGCGCACTCGAGTGCGTCGGGCAGGGAATCGGCCAGCGGGATCTCCACCTGGACGTGCTTGCCCGCCCGCAGGCAGGCCAGCGTCTGGGAGGCGTGCATCGGCGTGGGTGTCGCGAGGATCACCGCGTCGACGTCGGACATCGCCAGCACCTCGTCGAGGCTCGCGACCGCACGGCCGACGCCGTGCTCCGCGGCGAAGGCCTGGCCGGTCTCGAGCGTGCTACTCACGATCGCAGCGACCTCGACCCCTTCGATCCGCTTGAGGGCATTGACGTGCTTGGCGCCGAAGGCACCGCCGCCGGCGAGGGCGACGCGCAGAGGTGTTGTCACTGGTTCTCCAGGATGAGGTGGCCGACTCCGGTGTTGGAGGCCGGGACGTGGTAGAAGCGGTGGGTGACCTTGGGGGCGGGGCCGCCGTCGAGGTCGGACATCGCGCCGCGGCCGATGAGCCACATGACAAGCTCGATGCCCTCGGAGCCGGCCTCGTCGACGTATTCGAGGTGCGGCATCTGGGAGAGCCCGGCCGGGTCGGCGATGAGCTTGTCAAGCCAGGCGTTGTCCCACGCCCGGTTGACCAGCCCCGCGCGCGGGCCCTGCAGCTGGTGGCTCATCCCGCCGGTGCCCCAGACCTGGACGTTGAGCGGCACGTCGTAGGACTCGATCGCCCGGCGCAGGGCTTGGCCGAGCGCGAAGCACCGCCGGCCCGAGGGCACCGGGTACTGCACGACGTTGACCGCGAAGGGGATGATCTTGCACGGCCACTCCTGCGGCTGACCGAACATGAGCGACAGCGGCACGGTCAGCCCGTGGTCTACCTTCATGTCGTTGCAGATCGTGAGGTCGAAATCCTCCTGGATGAGCGACTGCGCGAGGTGCGAGGCGAAGACCGGGTCGCCCTCGACGACCGGCACGGGGCGCGGGCCGTAACCCTCGTCGGCCGGCTCGAAGCGCGCGGCCGTCCCGATGGTGAACGTGGGGATCATCGACAGGTCGAAGGCCGTCGCATGGTCGTTGTAGACGAGGAAGATCACGTCCGGCGTGTTCTCCTTCATCCACTGCTTGGAGAACTCGTAGCCGTCGAACATCGGCTTCCAGTAGGGCTCCTCGGTCTTGCCGTGGTCGATCGCTGCGCCGACGGCAGGCACGTGCGAGGTGAACACCGACGCCGTCACCTTGGCATGCGTGGGTGAGGGCGAGGGCTCGGGGGTCGGCGCGACGTCGCGCAGCCGCACGCCCTCGGGGGAGCGGCCGCCGGCGATCATCATCGCGCGGTAGGCCTCCTCGGTCATCCCGGTCATCGACCCGGCCATCTGCTGGAAGGACAGCCCGTGGGTCGCGCCGATCTTCGCGAGGAAGTAGATGTTGCCGCCGGTGTCCATCAGTGCATTGAGGTCGAGGTCGATGACCCCCTGCTTCTGTTCCTCCGACAGCGGCCATTCGTCGAGATAGGCCCGCTGGTCGGCGAGGAAACGCTCCCGGTTCTCGGCCTTCATGAGCGACATGCAGAACATGTTGAGGTGGTAGCCCTGCCGGGACCGCTCCGCGTCGAAGATCCGGGTGCCTGGAACCTTCTCGTAGGGTTTCTTCAGTGCCATGGCGATTCCTCAGCTCTCCTCGGGCCAGTACAGCCGCATGGGATTGTCGACGAGCAACGCCTGCTGCTGCGCGGGCGTCGGGGCGATGTGGGGGATGAAGTCGACGAGCAGTCCGTCGTCGGGCATGTGGTCGGTGAGGTTGGGGTGGGGCCAGTCGGTGCCCCAGAGGACCCGGTCGGGGAACTCCTCGACGACTCGCCGGGCAAAGGGCACGACATCACGGTATGCCGCCTGCTCGCCTCCCAGCGCGGGTGGCCCGGTGCGGGAGAGACGCTCCGGGCAGGTGACCTTGCACCACACGTCGGGCTTGGCGCGCATGAGGTCGAGGAAGCCCTCGAACTGGGGACCCTCGGGGTCGAGCGACACGTCGGGCCGGCCCATGTGGTCGACGACGAGCGGCACGGGCAGGTCGAGGAAGAAGTCGCGCAGCTCGGGCAGCTCTTCGGCCTCGAAGTAGATGACGATGTGCCAGCCGAGCGGGGCGATCTGCTCGGCGACCTGGCGCAGGCCGTCGCGGGGGAGCACGTCGACGAGCCGCTTGACGAAGTTGAACCGCACCCCGCGCACCCCGCCCGCGTGCAGCCGGGCGATCTCGTCGTTAGGCGTGCCCGGTTTGACCGTGGCGACTCCCCGAGCCCGACCGTCGGAGTAGGCGATCGCGTCGAGCATGGCCCGATTGTCAGCGCCGTGGCAGGTCGCCTGGACGATGACGTTGCGGCTGAAGCCGAGCCGGTCGCGCAGGACGAACAGGTCGTTCTTCGAGGCGTCGCACGGGGTGTACTTCCGCTCGGGAGCGAAGGGGAATTCTTCGCCCGGGCCGAAGACGTGGCAGTGCGCGTCGACCGCCCCGGCGGGGAGGGTGAACTGCGGGCGGCTCGGACCGGCATACCAGTCGAGCCAGCCGGGAGTCTTCTCGAAGGCCATCGGGTCAGTCCTCGTAACGCAGGCCGAGCGCGGCGAGCGGCTCGCGCATGCCGTAGATGTCCAGGCCGAGCGTGCCCTCGCGGAACTGCGCCCGCTTGCCCTCCTCGTTGGCCTCACGCGCCCCGGCGGCTGCCGCGACCTGGGCGACCTTGGCCCGGGGCACGACGACGACCCCGTCGATGTCGCCGAGGACGACGTCGCCCGGGTTGACGAGGGCATTCGCGCAGACGACCGGCACATTGACCGAGCCGAGGGTGGCCTTGACGGTGCCCTTGGCGTTGATCGCCCGGCTGAAGACGGGGAAGTCCATCTTCTCCAGGTCGGCCACGTCACGGACGCCACCGTCGATGACCAGACCCCGGCAGCCGCGCGAGCGCAACGAGGTCGCTAGCAACTCCCCGAAGAAGCCGTCCTCGCTCTCGGTCGTGCACGCGGCGACGAGGACGTCGCCCTCGCGGACCTGTTCGGCGGCGACGTGGAGCATCCAGTTGTCGCCCGGCTGGAGCAGCACGGTCACGGCGGGACCGCACACCCGCGCGGCCGGATAGACCGGCCGGATGTAGGGGCGCAGCAGGCCGACGCGGCCCATCGCCTCGTGGACGGTCGCCACGCCGTATGCCGCGAGCGCGGCGACGTCGGCGGGGTCGGGACGGGCGATGTTCGTGTGGACGACACCGAGCTCGTCGTTGGCCATGGTGGGCTGCTCCTCGGGGGTGGTCAACGGCCTTGGGCGGTGAGAATGCGGTCGAGCCGCGGGTAGACGCGACGGGCGTTCGCGGCATACACGTCGGCGCGTTGGGCATCATCGAGATTCGCCGTGGCGTCGACGTAGCGCTTGGTGTCGTCGTAGTAGTGACCGGTGCGCGGATCGATGCCGCGGACCGCCCCGATCATCTCGCTCGCGAAGAGCACGCTCTCGTGCGGGATCACCCGGGTGAGCAGGTCGATCCCCGGCTGGTGGTAGACGCAGGTGTCGAAGACGACGTTGCGCAGCAGCTCTTCGGGGTCGGGCTTGCCGAGCATGTCGGCCAGGCCCCGGAAGCGCCCCCAGTGGTAGGGCGCGGCTCCGCCGCCGTGCGGGACGATGAGCCGCAGGGTGGGGAAGTCGGCGAACAGGTCGCCCTGGACGAGTTGCATGAAGGCCGTGGTGTCGGCGTTGAGGTAGTGGGCGCCGGTCGTGTGGAAGGCCGGGTTGCACGACGTGCTCACGTGGACCATGGCCGGCACGTCGAGCTCGACGAGGGCCTCGTAGACGGGGTACCAGCTGCGGTCGGTGAGCGGCGGGCTGTCCCAGTGGCCGCCCGAGGGGTCGGGGTTGAGGTTGACGACGACCGCGCCGAGTTCCTCGACCGAGCGGCGCAGCTCGGGCACGACCGTGGCCGGGTCGACGCCGGGAGACTGCGGGAGCATCGCCCCCATGGCGAACCGGGTCGGGTAGAGCGTGCTCACCCGGTGGCACAGGTCGTTGCAGATCCGCGACCAGGTCGAGGACACCTCGAAGTCGCCGATGTGGTGGGCCATGAAACTCGCCCGGGGGGAGAACACCGTGACATCGGAGCCCCGCTCGTCCATGAGCCGAAGCTGGTTGCCCTCGATGGTCTCGCGGATGTCGTCATCGGAGATCGCGAGGTCGTCGGGATCGGGGGCGTTGGTCGGGTCGCCGATCGCGGCCACCTGCCTGTTGCGCCACTGCTCGAGCTGCGCCGGCGCGGTCGTGTAGTGGCCGTGGCAGTCGATGATCACGCGATGCGCTCCGCTCGTGTCCGGGGTGCTGTCCAGATGGCCGGGGCCGGCCACCGTCAGGGCACGGTCGCATCCGCTCCCGAGCCGGGTCACCGCCAGTTCCGCGTGACGGAATAGACGGTGGCCACAGACGGCCTCCGCTTCCTAGCCTGCACGGTATGCCGTGTGCCCCCCACGCGCGGGCCCTCCCGCCCGGTGACCGTCCAGCCGAGTCCTCGACCGGGACCTACCGATGAGCGCGCCCGAGGTCCGCGGGCTGTCCTCGATGGCCACCCGTACCCTGCTCGCCGAGCTGGCCGCTCAGGTCTCCGCGGCTGGCCCGACCCGAGTGTCCTTCGAGTCGGCCGGCGGGGTGGAGGTCGCGAAACGAATCCGCGCCGGGGCCACAGCCGACCTCGTCGTGCTCGCGGCCGACGCCATCGAGCGGCTCGTGCACGACGGCCTGCTGCGCCGGGAGACGGTCGTGCCGTTGTTCCGCTCCGAGGTGGTCGCCGCGATCCCCGAGGGGTCCGCCCCACCCCCCGTCGGCACGGTCGAGGAACTCCAGGCGGCCCTGCTCGCCACGCGCCGGATCGGCTATTCCACCGGCCCGAGTGGCGACGCCCTGCTCACGATGGTGGACCGGTGGGGGCTGGGCGAGCGGCTCGCCGGCCGACTCGTCCAGGCGCCGCCGGGTGTTCCGGTGGGCCGATTGCTCGCCGAGGGGGGCGCCGACCTGGGCTTCCAGCAGCGCAGCGAACTGCTCGGAGTGCCGGGTGTCCGGGTTCTCGGCGAGCTGCCCGAGGGCGCCCGGATCACGACGATCTTCACCGGCGCGGTGCTCACGGCGGCGGCCGACCCGCAGGGTGCGCGGTCGGTGCTCAGCGCGCTCGGGTCCGCGGACCTCGACCCGATCGTCCTGCGGCACGGGCTCGCGCCCGCGCGTTGAGCCGACAGAGCCGACAGGGCCGACTGGGCCGAGCACACGGCATACCGGCGTGGGATCCTGCTGCGGACCCCACGCCAGTGCACGTGGGTCGAGCGGGATCAGTCGCCGCTGCGGGCCGGCCAACCCGTGTACTGCTCGGCGAGGTAGGTGCGTCCGGCGCGGGTGTTGACGACGTTGTCGAGTTCGCCGAGCTGGCGACGGACGTCGAAGTCCAGCGCACCGGGGGGCGTGTGGAGCATCTGGGTCATCCACCAGGAGAAGTTCTGGGCCCGCCACACCCGACCGAGGGCGGCCGGCTCGTAGTCGGCGAGGGCGGCCTCGCCCTCGCCGCCCAGCGCCCGCACGAGGACGTCGGCAAGGATCTTCACGTCGTGCAGGGCGAGGTTGAGGCCCCGGGCGCCGGTCGGAGGCACCGTGTGGGCGGCATCGCCGGCAAGCAGGAGGGAGCCCCACCGCATCGGCTGCTGGACGAAAGAGCGGAAGATGAGGACCGACTTCTCGGTGACCGGTCCCTCGACGAGCTGGAAGCCGTCGTCGCCGGCCACCCGCGCCTGCATGGTCGCCCAGATCCGGTCGTCACTCCACGCGTCGGCGGAATCGTCGGGGCTGCACTGGAAGTACATCCGCTGGACCGACTCGGTCCGTTGGCTCACGAGGGCGAAGCCGTGCTCGGAGTGGGCATAGACGAGCTCGGGAGCGCTCTTCGGGGCGTCGCAGAGGAAGCCGAACCACGCGAAGGGGTATTCGCGGAAGAACTGGGTCCGCTGATCGGCCGGGACGAGGTTGCGGCAGATGCTGCGCGAGCCGTCCGACCCGACGACGTAGCGGGCCCGGATCTCGTGCCGGGTGCCGTCGGCGGCGGTGAAGCGGACGATCGGCCGCTCGGTGGTCTCGCCGACGACCTCCGTGTCGCGGACCCCGAAGTGGACGGTGCCGCCGTCGCGGGCGCGGGCGTCGGCCAGGTCGATGAAGACGTCCGTCTGCGGGTAGAGCCACACCGACTCGCCGACCTGGGCCTGGAAGTCGATCCGGTGGCTGCGTCCGCCGAAGCGCAGGTCGACGCCCTCGTGCTCGAAGCCGTCGCGCAGGATCCGGTCGGAGACCCCCAACTCGATGAGGTCGCGGGCAGCGTCGGCCTCGATGATCCCGGCCCGCTGGGTGATCTCGATCTCTTCGCGACTGCGGATGTCGATGGCGACGGTGTCGACGCCGGCGCGGGCGAGTCGGTGCGCGAGCATGAGGCCCGCGGGTCCGGCGCCGACGATGGCGACGGGAACTTCGGTGACGGTGTCGACGGGCTGCTCGGCCATGGGGACCTCCAGGGGAACGGGCCCCGGGCGTCCGGGGCGATGGCGTGAAGGCTGACAGGGCCCCCGAGCCCGCGATAGCGCCCCTTCCGTCGAGCGGAAGGGCGGGGGTCAGCGACTCCCTGCGCCCGCCCGTCGCCCCAACTCGACCGAGATGCCCCGGGCCGCGAGCAGGAGGGGCTCGCGCAGGCTGCGGACCCGCCCCGCGCCCCGCGCCGCCACGACGATCCCCAGGGCAGCCTGGACCGGCCCGGACGGCCCGAACCGCACGGGGACCGCCACCGCGACGGTGTCCTCCGACAGTTGTCGGTCGCTCACGACGTAGAGCTCCTTGCGAATGCGCGCGAGCTGCGCGCGCAGCGCCTTGGGGTCGGTGACCGTGTGCGGGGTCCGGGCCTCGATCGGGCCGCCGAGGACGGCCTCCTGGATGTCGGTCGGCGCGAAGGCGAGCAGGACCCGACCCATCCCGGTCGCGGCGAGCGGGAAGCGGGACCCCACCATCGTCAGGAGCTCGACCGAGCGGTGCCCGGCGATCCGTTCGACGAAGACGAGTTCGGTGCCCTCGCGGACGGCCAGCTGGATGTTCTCGTGGGTGCCCTCGTAGAGGTCCTGCATGAACGGCAGCGCCACCTCGCGCAGGATCTGCCCCCGGGGGCACGCCGACCCCACCTCCCACAGCCGCAGCCCCACGTGCCAGGCGCCCTCGGGGGTGCGTTCGAGAGCCCCCCACGCGGCGAGTTCCCCCACGACCCGATGCGCCGTGCTCAACGGCATGCCGGTGCGGCGGGCGATCTGGGACAGGGTCTGGGCGGGTTGCTCCCGCCCGAAGGTAGCGAGCACGGCGAGTACCTTGCCGGCCGCCGTCGCCCTCGCCTGGGTCATGCGGCACAGTCTGTCAGTCGGAGCCGCCCGGGGCGGCGGACATCCGCGACCAGCCCGGGGGGCGGACGGACCCACGCCTAGACTCGACCGTCATGTCGCAACAGCAGGGACCGGGCTTCTGCACGCTCGCCATCCACGCCGGCCAGGAGCCGGATCCGGCAACCGGGGCCGTCGTCCCACCCATCTACCAGGTCTCCACCTACAAGCAGGACGGGATCGGGGGGCTGCGGGGCGGCTACGAATACTCCCGGTCGGCCAATCCCACCCGGACGGCGCTCGAGGAATGCCTGGCCGCGCTCGAGGGCGGCGCGAGGGGCTTCGCCTTCGCCTCCGGCCTGGCCGGCCAGGACGCGGTCGTGCGCGCGCTCACCGGCCCCGGGGACCACGTGGTCGTCCCCACCGACGCCTACGGCGGGACCTACCGCTACGTCGCCCGGGTCGCCGGCCCACAGGGCCTGGCCCACACGGCTGCCGCGATGTCCGACCTCGACGCCGTCCGGGCAGCCGTCCGGCCCGGACACACGCGCCTCGTCTGGGTGGAGACCCCCTCGAATCCCCTGCTCGGCATAGCCGACATAGCCGCCCTCGCCGAACTCGCCCACTCCGCCGGTGCCCTGCTCGTCGTCGACAACACGTTCGCGACCAGTTACCTCCAACAGCCGCTGGCCCTGGGCGCGGACATCGTCACCCACAGCACGACGAAGTATGCCGGTGGCCACAGTGACGTCGTCGGCGGTGCCGTCGTCGTCGCACGCGAGGTGAGCGGGGCGGCATACGCCGATGCGAGCGAGCGGATCGCCTTCCACCAGAACGCGATCGGTGCGGTCGCCGGACCCTTCGACGCGTGGCTGGTGCTGCGTGGACTCAAGACCCTCGCGGTGCGGATGGAACGACACTGCGACAACGCCGAGCGGGTGGCAGCGTTTCTCGCGGGCCACGACGCCGTCGCCCAGGTGCTCTACCCGGGCCTGTCCAGCCACCCGGGCCACCCCATCGCAGCGCGGCAGATGCGCCGCTTCGGGGGAATGGTGTCCTTCCGGTTGCGTCGGGGCGAGGACGCCGCCGTCAAGGCCGTTGCCACCACCCGGCTCTGGACGCTCGGGGAGTCGCTCGGTGGCGTCGAGTCACTTATCGAACATCCGGCACGGATGACTCACGCCTCGGTCGCCGGAACGGCGCTCGAGGTCCCGGCCGACCTCGTCCGCCTGTCGGTGGGGATCGAGGACGTCGAGGACCTGCTGGCCGACCTCGGCGAGGCGCTGGACATCCCCGGCTGAGCCTCGCGCGCCCCGCCTGGCCGGCGGCAACTGCTCCGCCCCGGACGCCGGCGAGTCCCGGCCGGCGGCCGATGCGGCGGCCGATGCTCGGTGACGAGGAATCCGCCGACGAGGTAGACCACCGCGGCAGCCAGGAACCACGGGGACGCTCCACGTGCCCCCGCCTGCCGATGCATGACCGCGGTCCCGGTCCCGCACCTCGGGCGAAGGCCTATGCCGCCTGGGGACTCAACGGGGCCGCGAAAGTCCGCTTCGCGCGTGCCGAGACTCGAGCGCGTCTTCGAAGCGCGTGGGGGCGCCGGGCGGCCGGGCACCCGAGGCGACGAACGACGCCACCTGGGTCGAGGTGAAGTGCGAGGCAAGGGCCGCCAGATTCGGGTCTGTCGCGCCGACGATCTGCCGGAAGCGCAGCTCTGCCACCGGGCCGAGCAGGTCGTGGATCTCGATGAAGCAGCGCCGGGCTCGTTCGCGCGGCCAGCCCTCGGGCAGCAGCTCGGCAGGCAAATCGGGGTCGATCTCGGGGAAGTCGCGCCAGTCGCTGCGCAGGGCAGTGCGAAGCGCCAGGGCGTCCGCCGGGCTCACGTCCCCGGCCCGGATCCGGTCCAACAGCGGTTCGTAGCGCTCGGCGAACTCCCGGTAACGCGTGGCAAGTTCGTGCAGGTCGAAGGCACTGGCCAGCGGCACGAGGCGCGATCCCGTGATTGGCTCGCGCACACGGAGGACGGTCGCCGTGCTGACTCCCAGCCGTTCCAGCAGTGCGCAGGCGGCCGACACCCGGTCATGCGGCGTGACCCACAGGCCGTCGTAGAGCACCCCGAACTGCAGCGCCCGGAGCCCGGCGCGAAGGGATGCACGGACTTCGCGATCGCCCTCGGGCACCGAGAACGCGACCGTCGTCCATTGCCCGTCCCACGGCTCGTTCGCGCCCCCGAAGAAGAGCATGCGGTGGATCCGGCGCATGACGAACTCCGAGGTGCGTTCGGGGATTGCGTATGCCGTCGTGCGCCCCGTGCGGCGCAGCCGGAGCAGACCTCGGGCCGTGAGCCGTCGGATAGCGGCACGGGCACCGTCCTCCGAGATGTCGAACTCAGCCAGCAGCCGCACCAGCGTCGCCGAGGGGATGTGTTCGTCGCGCAGGTACCAATAGTCGCCGAGCACGGTGGTGAGCAGCCGCTGGGGCTCCGGCCCGGTCTGTGCCCGCGGCAGATCGATTGTCGTCATCGCCGGCACTGGTCGACACACCTCATGCCGCACATCGTAGACGTGCCTCCGCGGGCGGCCGCGCATTGATCTCGCGCGACGTCACGGATCACGTCTGCTTTGGAGCGAGTTCCGGCGCAACGCTTGCCAACATGCGACAGTTTATGTCACGCTCGTTGTCTGATGCGACGCGTGATGCGAAGCACTACCCACATCTTCGAAAGGCGAGGCGATGACCATGACACGAAGGCTGAACGTGGCGGCCGTGTCCGCGACTGCCGCGGCAGCCCTGCTGTTGGCAGGCTGCTCGTCCGGGCCGACCTCGTCGACTGGCGCCACGTCCGGAGGGTCTGCTGCCACCGCCAACACGGTGCTGCACGACGCCCTCCCGCAGGCCATCAAGGACGCGGGAGTCATCACCTTCGCAGGCGACTCCCACCCGCCCTACCGCACGGTGGAAGCCGACGGAAGGATCACCGGCATCGACCCCGACATCCAGGAAGCCCTCGCGCGGATCCTGGGAGTCAAGGCCAAGACCGAGACGGTCGCCAGCCTGCCCGCGGCCTTGCAGGGCATGCTCTCCGGTCGCTACGACGCCTTCAACGGTCCCGTGAAGGCCACCGCCGAGCGCGAGAAGGACTTCGACTCGATCACGTGGATGACCACGCGCACGGCATACATCGTCCCCAAGGCGACGGGCGCGGGGGTGGCGGCCACGGACGACCTGTGCGGGAAGACGGTCGCCGTCGTCACGGCGAGCATCGTCGAGGAACAGCTGAAGAAGCTGTCCGCCTACTGCGAGGGCAAGGGTGCCTCGGCAATCCAGGTGCTCGGATTGGCCGACACCAACTCGACCCTGTTGGCGGCGAACGCCGGACGCGCGGCAGCGGCCGGGATGACCGAGGCGGCGGCGATCGACGTCCGCAGCAAGGAGCCGGACAAGTACCTCTACGTGCGCCAGACCGAAGCCCAGGGCGCGACCACGGACAACCTGGCGACACTCGTGCCCAAGAGCAGCGGCCTCGGACCGGTGCTCATGAAGGCCTTCCAGGAGTTGTTCGCCAACGGCGACTACCGGCGAATCATGGAGAAATACCACATCGAGGGTGTCGCCGTTCCGGCTCCTATCCTCAACGTCGCGTCGAAGGGATGAGCACCTCCGCAGCCGGCGCGCCGCTCCCGCCCCCGGCGTCCCTCGCGGCGTCGTCGTCGCGCGCGGCCCCGCCGGAGGACATCGCCACAGCCGGCCGACGCCTGCGCCCCATGCACTGGCTGGTCACCCTCCTGCTCCTGCTCGTGGCCGCCCAGATCGCCTGGTTCCTGTGGACCAACCCTCGGTTCGAGTGGAAGGTCGTCGCGCAGTACCTGTTCGAGCCGACGATCCTCAAAGGACTGGGGACGACTCTCTTGCTGGCGCTGGCCGCGATGGTCGGTGGCTCGGTGGCGGGAGGCCTCCTCGCGGCGGCACGGATGAGTGAGCTGCTCCCCGCCCGCTGGGCGGCCACGACCTTCGTGGCCGTCTTCCGGGGCATCCCGCCGCTGGTCCAGCTGATCTTCTGGTTCAACCTGGCCTACCTCGTCCCGCGGCTGTCCCTGGGGATCCCCTTCGGACCCTCGTTCGGCGACTGGTCGACCAATGCCGTGATCACGCCGGTCACCGCCGCGATCGTGGGGCTCACCCTCGTGGAGTCGGCCTACATGGCCGAGATCATCCGCGCCGGCGTGCTGTCGGTCGACATCGGCCAACGCGAGGCGTCCAAGGCGATGGGCTTCACCGCCGGTCAGAACTTCTTCCGGATCGTGCTGCCCCAGGCCATGCGGGTGATCATCCCGCCGTCCGGGAGCCAGTTCATCAGCGTCGTCAAGGGGACGGCACTGGTGAGCGTGATCGGGATGAGTGACCTGCTCTACTCGGTGCAGGTCATCTACAACCGCACCTACCAGATCATCCCCATGCTCATCGTGGCCTGCCTCTGGTACCTCCTCGTCGTCACCCTGCTGAGCATGGGCCAGTCGCGGCTCGAGCGACGGTTCTCCCGGGGCCATTCCCGCCACGCACCCGAACGCCGAAGCCGGCTGTTCGCGGCTACTCGACGACCGCCCCGAAAGGGTAAGGAACAGCCATGACCGACTCTCGATCCGCCGGTACACCCGGGGGCGACGGGGCCGCCGAGGCCGCACTCTCGGGCTCCGAATCGGGCCCCGTGGTCCTTTCCCTGCACGACGTCCGAAAAGCCTTCGGCGATCATCAGGCTCTCGACGAGGTCAGCCTCGATGTGCACGAGGGTGAAGTGGTCGTCGTCATCGGCCCGTCCGGTTCGGGCAAGTCCACCCTCGTCCGCTGCGTGCACCAGCTCGAGCAGATCGACGGCGGCTCCATCCATCTCGACGGGGAGCTCCTTGGCTACGAGCACCACGGCAACGGACTCCGGCCGCTCAGCGAGCGGGAGATCGCCAGCCAACGTCGCCGAATGGGAATGGTCTTCCAGAACTTCAACCTCTTCCCGCACTTCACAGTCCTTCGCAACATCGTCGAGGCACCAGTGCACGTGCACGGGATCCCGCGGGCCGAGGCCGTGGAACGGGCGCGGAACCTGCTGGACCGGGTCGGGTTGAGCGACCAGGCCGGGAAGTACCCGCGGCAACTCTCGGGAGGCCAGCAGCAGCGCGTGGCGATCGCGCGCGCGTTGGCCCCCGAGCCACGCATCCTCCTGTTCGACGAGCCGACCAGCGCCCTGGACCCCGAACTCGTCGACGAGGTCCTCAGCGTGATGCGCGACCTTGCCGACCTCGGCAAGACGATGGTGGTCGTCACCCACGAGATGGCCTTCGCTCGTGAGGTCGCCGACCGCTGCGTCTTCATGGAGGCCGGCCGGATCGTCGAGACGGGTCCTCCCACGAAGCTCTTCAGCGACCCTTCCTCGCCCCGGCTGCGCGCTTTCCTCTCGCGCTATACCGACGACCGCACCCGCGGGACGGCGACGGCATGAACGGTGAGCTGACCATGCTCTCGGTCGGGGACATCATCCTCGACGAGCCGGATCCCGGTTCCTTCCTCGAACCGGCCGCCCCCGTGCTGCACGCCGCCGACCTCGTCGTCGGCCACGTCGAGGTACCGCACACCGACACCACCGCGTCGACGAGCACTGACGTTCCGGCGCCACCGGCGGACCCGCGGGCGCTCGCGGCCCTCAGCAGAGCCGGCTTCGACATCGTCACCCTCGCGGGGAACCACATCTACGACTCCGGCGATGCCGGTGTGCTCGACACGGTGCGACACGCGCGTGCCGCCGGGTTGCAGACGGCCGGCGCGGGAGCCAACCTCTCCGCGGCTCGCCGACCGGCCGTCGTGGAACGGGACGGCATCCGGGTAGGGGTGCTGAGCTTCAACTGTGTCGGCCCCCGCGAATCCTGGGCGACTTCGGCGAAGGCCGGTTGCGCCTACGTCCACATCCTCACTCACTACGAGCTCGACCACGCCAGCCCGGGAGGTCCACCGCGCATCTACACGTTCGCCGATCCCGACAGCCTCGACCGGATGGCCGAGGACGTCGCAACCCTAGGGGAGCACGTCGACATCGTGGCCGTGTCCTTCCACAAGGGGGTCGGCCACACCCCGGTGACCGTTGCGATGTACGAGCGTCAGGTGGCCCGTGCCGCCATCGACGCCGGAGCGCACGTCGTCGTCGGCCATCACGCCCACATCATGCGCGGCGTCGAGGTCTACCGTGGGCGACCCATCTACCACGGCCTGGGCAACTTCGTCACGGTCACCCATGCGCTCACGCCGAGCGACTCGAGCGCCGGGGAGCTGGCCGTGTGGGCGCGCCGCCGGGTTGCCCTCTACGGCTTCGCGCCGGACCCTGCCATGCCCTTCTATCCCTTCCATCCGCAGAGTCGCAACACCGCTGTCGCCAGCGTCCGGGTCGACCGAGGGGGAGTGGTCGAGGCCGGGCTGGTCCCGTGCTGGATCGACGCTTCGGGTCGCCCACAGCCCCTCACGAGGGACGCGACGGGAGAGGCCGTCGTCGCCTACATCCAACAGATCTCGACCGAGGCTGGTTTCGACACGGTGCTGCAGTGGAGCGGCGACCACGTGCGCATCGAGGGGGTCGGACCTGCGGCCGACTCCGCCGCGCCCCGCCCCTCCCCCGCGCCCGAGCCCTGGGACGGCCACAACGCCACCACCGCCCACGAGTTGACTGGAGACACCCCATGACCACCTCGCCACTGGCCGGCGCCGTCGTCCTCGACCTCACCACCGCGTTGGCCGGCCCCTATGCGACCCTCCTGCTGGCCGGATTGGGTGCCCGCGTCATCAAGGTCGAGAACCCGGCCACCGGTGGCGACTCCGCCCGCAACAACGCTCCGTACGCCGGCCGCGACGGGCTCACCCTCGGGCGCCGCCATGCGGACGACATGTCCGTGTCCATGCTCGTGCGGGGGCGCAACAAGGAGAGCATCACCCTCAACCTCAAGGATCCGCGGTCCCGCTCGGTGTTCCTCGACCTGGTGGCGCGCGCCGACGTGCTCGTCGAGAACTACAGCGCCGGGGTCACCACCCGCCTGGGCATCGACTATGCCTCCATCCGCGAGCACAACCCGCGGCTCGTCTACACCTCGATCAGTGGCTTCGGCGCCCAAGGCGGGCCTGGTTCGGGCAAGGCGATGGACTCGATCATCCAAGCGCTCAGTGGCGTGATGATGACAGCCGGCGAGCCCGACGAGGGCCCCGTGCGATTCGGCCTGCCGATCGGCGACCTGCTCGCCCCCCTGTATGCCGTCATCGGCACCGTCTCGGCGCTGCTCCAGGCCGAGCGCACCGGGGTCGGCCAACACGTCGACGTGTCCATGCTCGGGGCACTGACCTCGCTCATGGCGTGCGAGCCGTTCGACGCCTACGACGCGGTCGGGCTTCCGCAGCGAACCGGCTCGATGGTCCCGCGTCTGGCACCCTTCGGGATCTTCGAGGCTGCAGACGGGCACGTGGCCCTGTGCGCTCCCACAGACCCGTTCGCCCGCGGGGTGTTCCGCGCGATGGGCCGCGAGGAGCTCCTCGGCAGCTACGCCACGAGGGACGCCCGGGTCGCCAACGCGGACGAGGTCCACGGTCTCATCGGCGCCTGGATGAAGGAACTGACGGTGGACGAGATCCTCGATCGGTTGGTGCGCGAAGGCGTTCCGGCGGCGAAGGTGCGCGACCCTCACGAGGCGGTCCACGATCCACTGGTTCGCGAGCGAGGCGAGGTGGTCACGCTCCGTCACCGCACCTATGGGGACGTCGCCGACCTGTCCGGCACCGGGATGCCCATCCTGTTCTCGGGGGCGGATGTCGGCTTCGACGAACCGCCGCCAGATCTCGGGGAACACAACCACCGGGTCTACGGCGGTCTGCTGGGCTACTCCGACCAGGACGTCGCGCGCCTGGCCGAGCAGTCGGTCATCTGAGCCAGGGGTGCCCGAGATGCCGCCTTCCGCCCTGGACCGACTCGAGCTCATCTACCGAAGCGGGCCGTCGACCGCGATCCGCAGCGGCGCGGGTTCGGCTCCCGTGGTGGGCTATGTGGGGGCCGACGTCCCGGTCGAGCTTCTCGACGCCGCCGGGGTCTTCGGAGTCCGACTCGCCGGCGACCCGACGGCCGACCGATCCCGGGGCGACCGTCTCCTCGGTCGCGGCCTCGACCCGGCCACCCGATCGCTCATGAGCCAACTGGTCTCCGGGCAGTTCGACGGGCTGGACGCGCTCGTCGTCTCCCGGGACTGCGAGGCCTCCCTGCGACTGTTCTATGCCGTCCGGGAACTGCGCCGTGTCGACCCCGGCTGCGGCCTGCCTCCGGTGCATCTGCTCGACCTGTTGCACCTGCCCTACCGGACGACGACGACCTACAACCTCGCGCGGCTCACCGGGCTACGGGATTGGTTGCGGGCCTGGACCGGCAATCCGGTCACCGACGACGACCTCGCCCGGAGCGTGCTGGCCCATGGGGAGGTCCGGGAGCAGCAGCGCCGCGTCGCCGCCTATCGTCGTGGCCCCCAGGCCCGGCTGACTGGAACTCAGGCGCTGGCCGTGGTGGGTGCTGGCACGCGGACGCCGTTGGCGGCATACCGGAGTCTGTTGGGCGACCTCCTCAGCCAACTGGAGCAGGGGTCCAGGCCGCCGATCGGCGGAGTGGCGACCTTCCTCACGGGCAGTTCCCACGACAACCCGCACGTGTATGCCGCACTCGAAGCCCAGGGTGTGCGCATCGTGGGCGAGGATCACGACTGGGGGGACCTCTTGATCGACCGCCAGGTCGATCGGCCCACGCTGTTGGGCCTCGCGGAGACCTATCAGCACCAGACGCCCACAGCCCAGCGGGGGTCGATCCGTGACCGCGGTGTCCAGACCGCCGTCGGTCTCGACCGCTCCGGAGCCCAGCTGCTCGTCGGCTACCTCCGAGAGTGCGACGAAGGGCCGCCCTGGGACTGGCCGGAGCAGAGTCGCCTCGCGACCCAACGAGGTGTCGACACGATCCTGTTGGCGCACCAGGGCTACGGCGCGGTCGACATCGACACGCTCGGCACGACCGTGGCCCTTTCGACGAGCGGAGGGACACGATGACGCAGCCGCCCGGGACACGCGGGCCCACGACCGGCCAGACCCTGCCGTCGGCAGTCACCGCGAAGCGCTTTCAACGCGCGTGGTTCGCCGAGGTGAGGGCGCAGGCGGCCTCCGGCACGCCCATCGCACTCGTCAACGCCGACGCGCCGCAGGAAGTGTTCCGGGCGATGGGCATTCCATATGTCGTCAATCAGTGGTGGGCATCCATCGTCGCCGCAAAGCGGCGCTCGGCGGACTACCTCGAGTTGCTGCGGGCCCAGGGACTTCCCGACTACACCGACCAGTACAGCTCACTGTCGTTGGCCTCGGCCTTCGACACCGACGAGGCGAACGCACCGTGGGGTGGGCTGCCTACTCCTCGCATCGTCCTCGCGGAGGTCACCGGCGATGCCTCCCGCAAGATCTTCGACGTCTGGGGGCAACGGCCCGGCGTCGACTTCTACGCCCTGGAGTCCAGCGCCGCCAACGAGGTGCAGCCCCGGTGGTGGGAGCGGATGCCGTGGGACTGGGAGGAGCTCATCGGCAAGGACCGGATCGACCTGTTGGCCGGTGAGTTGCAGGGGCTTATCCGATTTCTCGAGACGACCACCGGGAGGGTCTTCAGCGAATCACGGTTCCGCGAGGTGATGGCGTTGGTCAACGAGCAGGAGGAATGGAACCGGCGCACCCGGGACCTCATCGCAGCGAGCACCCCTTGCCCGATCAGCGTCGTGGACAGCATCCCGGCGGTGATGGTGCCCCAGTGGCATCGCGGGACCGAGTGGGCCCGCGATGCGGCGATCACCCTGCACGACGAGGTCGCCGCCCTCGTCGCCGAAGGCGCGGCCGTCTGCCCGGACGAGCGGGTCCGGCTGATGTGGATCGGTCGCGGCCTCTGGATGGATATGGGCTTCTACCGCCACTTCCAGGACACCTACGGCGCCGTCTTCGTGTGGTCGATGTATCTCGCCATCGCCGCGGACGGCTATCTGCGCTACGGCGAGGACCCGGTGCGGGCCCTGGCTGCCCGCTTCGCCGCCTTCAGCGACCAGCTCTACGCCCCTCCGTGGTCGGCCGAGTGGTATGTCAAGGAGGCGCTGTCTCATCGGGTCGACGGCGTGGTGCATCTGGTGTCCGACGACCCCCGCGGCAGCTACTTCACGACCCGCGCGCTGCGCGCGGCCGGCGTACCGGTCCTCGAGCTGCGGGCCGACAACGTGGACAGCCGCGCCTATGACGGCGCGACGACCCAGGACATCGTGAGCCGGTGGCTCGAGGAGGAGATCCTGCACTCGCCGCCTGCTTGAGCCGCAGCGGCTCGTCATTGTCGGGCGACGCAGCGGCAGGCGCCGGGCGGGGTCAGCGGGCGAGGAAGCCGAGCAGGTCCGCCCGAGTGAGGACTCCCACCGGCTTGCCCTCGTCGACTACGAGCACGGCATCGGCCCGCTCGAGCTCGGCGCGCGCGGTGGTGACCGGCTCCCCCGCGCCCACGAGCGGAAGGCCGGGCTCCATGTGCCGCTCCACCGAGTCGGTGAGCTGCGCCCGCCCGGTGAACAGCAGCTCGAGCAGGTGCCGCTCGCTCACCGAGCCGGCGACCTCGCCGGACATCACCGGCGGCTCGGCCTTGACCACGGGCATCTGGGAGACGCCGTATTCGCGGAGGATGTCGACGGCCTCGCGCAGTGTCTCGTTGGGATGGGTGTGGACGAGGGCCGGCAGACCGCCGGTCTTCGCGCGCAGGACGTCGCCGACGGTGCGTCGGGCACCGTCGCGCAGGAAGCCGTAGGAGGACATCCACTCGTCGGAGAAGACCTTGGACAGATAGCCCCGGCCGCCGTCGGGGAGCAGCACGACCACGACGGCCTCGGCGGGCAGGTCACGGGCCACCTGCAGCGCGGCGACCACCGCCATCCCGCACGATCCGCCGACGAGCAGCCCCTCCTCGCGGGCCAGCCGCCGGGTCATCGCGAAGGACTCCGCATCGGACACCGCGACGACTTCGTCGACGACGCTCGGGTCGTATGCCGTGGGCCAGAAGTCCTCGCCGACCCCCTCGACGAGGTAGGGCCGCCCGGTGCCGCCGGAGTAGACCGAGCCCTCAGGGTCGGCACCGACGATCCGGACCTGGCCTGGCCGGTCGGCCGCAGTCGCCTGGTCCTTGAGGTAGTGGCCGGTGCCGCTGATCGTGCCGCCGGTGCCGATGCCGGCGACGAAGTGCGTGACCCGGCCGTCGGTATCCGCCCAGATCTCCGGTCCGGTGCTCGCGTAGTGGCTGGCTGGGCCCTCGGGGTTGGAGTATTGGTCGGGCTTCCAGGCCCCCTCGGTCTCGCGGACGAGCCGGTCGGAGACGCTGTAGTAGGAGTCGGGATGCTCGGGGGCCACCGCCGTCGGGCAGACGACCACCTCGGCGCCATAGGCGCGCAGGACGTTGCGCTTGTCCTCGCTCACCTTGTCGGGGCAGACGAAGATGCACCGGTAGCCGCGTCGCTGCGCGACGAGGGCGAGACCGACCCCCGTGTTGCCGCTCGTCGGCTCGACGATCGTCCCGCCCGGGCGCAAGGCCCCCGACTGCTCGGCGGCCTCGATCATCCGCAGCGCGATACGGTCCTTCACCGACCCGCCCGGGTTGAGGTATTCGAGCTTGGCGAGCACCGTCGCGGCGACGCCCTCGGTCACCCGGGAGAGCCGGACCAAGGGGGTGTCGCCCACGAGGTCGCTCACGTGTTCGGCATAGCGCATCCGGCCATCATCACAGATGACGCCGTATGCCGCGCCGACAACCGGTCGCGTCGGCGACCGCCGCGCTCGGCTGGGTCAGCCGCCCGGGTTCCGGGTGCAGATGAGGTGGGCGACGAGGGCCGACCAGCCGGTCTGGTGGGAGGCCCCCAGGCCACGGCCGGTGTCTCCGTGGAAGTACTCGCTGAAGGTGGGGTGGACATTCCACAGCTCGTCGTTCGGGTGGTCGCCCGGTTGGCTCGGGCGACGACCGTCCGCGCCGGGCCGGAAGAGCGAGATGAGTCGCTCGCTCAACTCGTCGGCGAGCACGTCCAGATCGAGCCGGTTCCCCGAGCCGGTCGGGAATTCGACCTGCATCGCGTGGCCCGCTCCCTTGGCATAGCTGCGGATGGACTCGACGAGCAGGACGTTGACGGGCATCCAGATCGGGCCCCGCCAGTTGGAGTTGCCCCCGAACAGCGCCGAGTCCGACTCGGCCGGGTTGTAGTGGATGCTCAGTTCCTGATGCTCCACGCTGATGGACGTCTCACCACGGTATGCCGCGGACAACGAGCGGATCCCATAGGGCGACAGGAACTCGGCCTCGTCGAGGCG
>WBZT01000081.1_pt1 | contig 82181 bp, 83 predicted proteins | sample 5204241 | NCBI WGS metagenome assembly WBZT01 (sample SAMN12344358, study PRJNA552823) | activated sludge metagenome | biome: Activated sludge suspended growth; feature: Nitrification reactor; material: Wastewater; isolation source: activated sludge from nitrification reactor of wastewater...
CCCCAGCGACCCCATGATCCATAACCTGCGCGGCACCATCCATATCTCCCGGGACGACAAAACCCAGGCGCGCGCGAGCTTTTCCCAGGCCCTGAAAATCAAGCCCGACTATTTCCCGGCCGCTTCGAACCTCGCATTGCTGGACATGACGGCAAAGGACTTCAAGGCCGCCCGCTCCCGCTTCGAGCAGTTGCTGAAGCAGGCCCCCCAGGAAAGCCGCGCATGGCTGGCCCTGGCCGCCCTGGATGCGCGCGACAGGAACGAGGCCGGCTATCTCAAGAATCTTGAACAGGCCAAGAAAACCAATAACAAGAATATTCAGGCCCATCTTTTGCTGACGCGCTACTGGCTCGGCAAGAATGATGCCGGCAAAGCGCTGTCTGCCGCCAGGGAAGGATTCGATGCGACGGGTCGTCCCGAATTCCATGAGTACATCGGACTCGCGCAACTCATGCAAAAGTCTCCCCATGACGCCATAGCCACGTTCACGCGCTGGACCGAGATCAGCGCCGGCAACCCCATGGCCCACTACCGATTGGCCCAGGCCCAGATCGCGGCCAAGGACAAGAATGCCGCGCTGAAGGCCCTGGACAAGGCTCTTGCGCTGCGCCCGGACTTCATCGATGCCAGCGTGAACAAGGCCGTGCTGCTGTCCCAGTCGGATCGCGGCGCCGAGGGGCTCAAGATCGCCCGCGCTCTGCAGGCGGGCAAGCCCAAAGCCGCCGTCGGTTACCTGACCGAGGCGGAAATCCTCCTCCACGACAAGCAGTATCTCGACGCCGCCCGACTATTCGCCAGGGCCTCGCAGATCTCCAACCAAGGCCAGCCACTCGTGCGCGCCTATCATGCTTATGCATCCGCCGGGCAATCTATTGAAGGCGAGAAGCTGCTTGATCAATGGCTCCGGGCACACCCCGGTGACAGCCTCATACGTCACCAGTTGGCACAGGCGCAACTCAATGCCAATCGGCTGAAAGAATCGGCGGACAACTATCGTCAACTCGTGAAAGCCAACCCCGGGGACTTCGTGGCCTACAACAACCTGGCCTGGCTGTTGGGCGAATTGAAGTCTCCCGAGGCTGTGCCCACGGCGGAGCGGGCGCTTAAACTCAAACCCGACAACCCCGCCATACTGGATACATTGGGATGGTTGCTGATCAACAGCGGCCAGGCACAGCGTGGTATCGAACATATTCGCAAGGCGCTGGCGAAAGCCCCTGATTCACCCCAGATCCATTGGCATCTTGCCGCGGGACTGGCGAAGACGGGAGACAAGGTTCGCGCCCGGCAGGAACTGGAAAGGCTGTTCCAGAGCGGCCTGGCGTTCCCCCAAGAGAATGAGGCACGAAAGCTTCTGGATAGCCTGAAATGAGAACCATGGCGATGACCACAATGACCATAAAAAAAGCGCTTTTTCCCGCCTCCTCACGGCTGTTGGCCGGCATCCTGCTCGCGGCCACGCTGGGCTTAGCCGGTTGCGCCGACAAGAGCCGGACCCCGGAGGAACATATCGAGCGCGCCAAGGATTTCCTTGGCCAGGGCAAGGCCAAGGAAGCCGAGATCGAGTTGCGCAACGCCTTGGTCCGATCACCCGACAATCCCCAGGTCCATACCCTCCTCGCGGAAATTTCCATGAGCATCGGGAATTACCTGATGGCGGAAACCTCGCTGAACAAGGCGCGAGAGGCGGGCGTATCCCCCCAGGCCTTGCGTTATCCCATGGCGCGCACCCTGCTGATGCAAGGTCGCGCCGAAGAGGCGCTCAAGGCGGCGGCCCCGGATACGCGGGACTCACAAACCAACCGCTTGCGGTTGCTCGACATCCAGTCTCGCGCCCTGGCCCAACTCAATCGGGCGGACGAATCCTGCGCCCGCGTCGCCGACATGCAGGCCATGGAGCCGGACAACGTGCTGACCGTGCTGGGAAGAGCGCGCTGCGCTTTCCTGAAATCGCGTGATTTCGCCACGGTGGCATCGGAATTGCAGACCGCGCTTGGCAAAGACCCGAAGAACGCCGAGGTCTGGGGCGCGCTGGCCGACCTTGCCTGGCAACAGGGGAAAAAACCTGAAGCGGAGCGCGCCTACCTCGAAGCCATCAAGCATGATCCTTTCCAGCAGAACGCCCGCCTCGGGCTGGTCACGCTCTATCTCTCGGAAAAACGCCATGACGAAGCACTCGCCCAGGCCGAGACCACGAGGAAAATCAACCCGACCCCCTTCGCTTCCTACCTGATCGCCCGGGTCCAGTTGAGCAAGGGCGATTACCAGAGCGCCCTCGACCATGCCGCCAACGTGCTCAAGGTTGTGCCCGACCACCTGCCCACCATGCTGGTCCATGGCGCCAGTGCCCTGGCCCTGGGCCACCTGCAACTCGCCGAGACCCATCTAGGCCGCTATGTCGCGCAAAATCCCGGCAATACATATGCGCGGCAATTGCTGACGGCCACGCAACTCAAAACCGGCGCCCCTGACAAGGCGTTGGCGAGCCTGCAGCCCCTGTTGCAGGGGAATGGGCAGGACATACGCACCCTCGCCCTGGCCGGTGAGATCTACGAGTCAAAAGGGGATATCAAGAAAGCCGCTTCCTATTTTCAACAAGTCACCCAACTCGACCCCAAGCTGGCGGCCTACCGTGCGCAGCACGGCGCGCTGCGTCTTGCCCTGGGCGAGAGCGGCATCGGCCAGTCGGAACTGGAAGCCGCCTCCAGGCTCGATCCCAAGGATCACAAGGCGGATGCCGCGATGATCGCGCATCACATTTCCAGCCGGAATTTCGACAAGGCGCAGGCGGCGATCGAGCAATGGCTGCGGAAACAACCCGGCAACCCCATGCCCCACAATCTGAAAGGTTTCCTTCTGGTCACCCGGGGAGACAAGGCGGGCGCCCGGGCCAACTTCGAGAAGGCGCTGGCCTTGCAGCCCGACTTCATGCCCGCCGTGAAAAACCTGGCCGGCCTCGATGTCGGCGAAAAAAATATCGCGGGTGCGAAAAAGCGATTCCAGGGTGTTCTCGCCAAGGAACCCGACAATATCGAGGCCATGCTGGAACTGGCCAGCCTGGCCTTGAGGGAAAACAATCGCGCCGAACAGGGCCAATGGCTGCGCAAGGCGGCCGACGCCAATCCCAAGGCCATGGAACCTCGACTGCGCCTGGTGCGGCATCACCTCGACGGCAACAACGGGGAGCAGGCGCTCGCCGTGGCGCGGGAGGCCGTGAATGCCCAGCCGGACAACCTTTCCGCCCTGGAGTTGCTGGCCCGGGTGCAAAGCACGGTCGGCGAGCACAATAACGCGGCCTCCACCCTGGTCCGCGCCCTCGCCTTGCGGCCCGATTCGCCGGATTTGCACTACCAGCTCGCCATGGTGCAGGGCGTGTTGCGTCAAACGGACAAGGCCCGGGCATCCCTCGTCAAGACCCTGTCGCTGAAGCCCGATCATATCCCGGCATCCACGGCCCTCGCCCTGATGGAGCAGGACCTGGGCAATGGGCCACGCGCCCTGGAAATCGCCCGCGCCATGCAACGCGCGAACACCCACGGGGGCCTGATTCTGGAAGGCGACATCCTGATGCGGCAGAACAAGCCGCGCGAAGCCCTCGCGGTATATCAGAAAGCCCTGGGCCCACGCACCGAGGCGACGTTGGCAAGCCGCATCCACCGGGCCATGCTGGGCGCGGGCGATGCCTCGGCGGCGGATGCGCGAATCATAGCCTGGCTGCGCGCACATGATGGTGATCTCGCCACGCGGCAATATCTGGCCCTGAGTCATCTGCGGCGCAAGCAGTACCCCCAGGCGGCGGCTCAATACGAGGCCATGCTGCGCCTGCAGCCCGACCATGTCATGCACATGAATAACCTCGCCTGGACCTATCAGCTGATGGGCGACCCGCGCGCCCTGGATCTGGCGGAAAAAGCCTATCGCAAGGCGCCGGAGAGCCTCACTGTGCTCGACACCCTGGGCTGGGTCCTGGTGAACCGGGGGGATACCCGACGCGGCGTGGAAATGTTACGGAAGGCGGCGAGCCAGCCCGCGACCACCCCCGGCACCCGCTACCGCCTGGCGGCGGGTCTGGCCAAGGCCGGAGACAAGGCCAAGGCCCGAGAAATCCTGCAGCCCCTGTTGCGCGACAAGACCATGTTCCCGGAGCGAAGCGAGGCACAAGCGCTGCTGGACAAGCTGGGTTGAACGGCCGGGAGACAGGGGCAGACGAGCCGACTACGCCCGCCCCGTTCCCTCATTGCAGGGGGTAGAGCCAGAAAACAGGCGCTGACCGAGCAAATTTCGGCCTGTGACATCCCACCACCCGGCGGGTGGAAATTGAAGTTCAGCCGTCCGCGGGCGGCTTGAACATCTTGGCCACCATGGCAAGCACCATGCGAACGGGAAACAGGCCGGCGAACATCCGTTGTTTGTACAGTCCCTTGGCGTTCCCCGCCAGGGGGCGCTCCGTGTCCAGATTGGCCAGACAGGCCGCCACCACTTCCTCGGGTGGGCGGCGGACCTCGCCAACGCCGCTCTGATACGCGCCGGCCTTGGCGTCGAACTCGGTTTGGCTCGGGGCCGGCACCAGGGTTTGCACCAGCACGCCCGTGCCTTTCAATTCCTGATAAAGCGCCAGGCTGAAATGCTGCAGCGCGGTCTTGGCGGCGGCATAGCTGGCCATGTAGGGCACGGGCTGATAGGCCGCCGGCGAGGAAACATTGACGATGAAGCTGTCGGGGTATCGGCGCAGGGACGGCAGGAATTCGGCGCACAGCGCCATGGGCGCAGCGGCCACCAGCTGCACGATGGCCTCGTGGGCCTCGGCGGGATGGCGGGAAAATTCACCCCATAGGCCGGCGCCGGCGTTGTTGATCAGCCCGCGCGGGCGGATGCCCCCGGCGTCGAGCTGCTCGCGCAGGCGCCGCCCGGCACCGGTTTGACCCAGGTCGGCGGCGAAGACCCGGACCTGGATGCCATGGCGTTCTCCCAGGATACTGGCCAAGGCCGCGAGCCGCTCCTGGCGCCGGGCCACCAGCACGAGGTTCAGGCCCTTGGCCGCCAGGGCATGACAGAAGGCCTCGCCGATGCCTGACGAGGCGCCGGTGACCACGATCCAGTCACCTTTCCAGTTTTCCAGGTTGATCCGTGACATGAGGGTAGCGGGCCTGTCGGTGAAGTTGATCCATTCTAACCGCCCCAATGGAAAAGGGCCCCGCGGGGCCCTTTTCGGGGAACAAGGCCGGAATTACTTGGCCTTGCGCCGGCGGGTGGCCACGAAGCCCATGGCGGACAGACCCAGGCCGAGAAGGGCCAGGCTGCCAGGCTCGGGAACCGTGGTGCCGTTGAAGGAGGCGGTACCGTCGGTCTGGAACATGACGTTGGGGCCGGAGATACCGTTGATGGCGCCGATCGTGCCACCATCAGCCGCCACGCCGCAGCCGCCGGCGATGCCGTTGCCGGCGCCGGTGATGTAGGCGCTGCCGTTCCAGAAGCAGGAGGACGGGTTCTGCTGGGCGAAGGGCAATTTCTGCTCGGCGGTGGTGTCCAGCGTGAAATCGAGGACGCTGGGGGCGCCGACGAAGAAAGCCGGGTCGAAATAGGTCACCGCCAGCTGGAGGGGCGTGCTGCCGTTGCCCGACACGGTCTGATAGCCGGCATAGTTATTGCCACCGAACTTGTCCAGATTGTCGACGAAGGGCACGGGATTGCCCAACGCGTCAAGCGAGAACGGAGTCACGAAGAAGCCGGGCAGCGAAGGCGCATAGGAGGCTTCCAGGATCTTGATGCCGTCGTTGAAGCCCGTGCCGGTCAGGTTGTTGGCATTCGGGTTCGGGTCGTACCAGATCTCGAAGAAGTTCTCCGGCGCCGTGGTATCGATGGTGAAGCCGCTCACGCCGGCGCCGCTGACACCGGTCACGACGCTGAAGGTTTCCTTGAAACCGGCGACATAGGTCCATTCGTAGTTGTTGCTGGCAGTGGCGCCATTGAGGCGAAGCCCGCCGATGGCGTTGCCCAGACTGTTATTGAAATTCGCCAGGGCGGCGTGGGCGTAGGTCATGAAACTCTGACCCACATAAGCGCTGCCGGCGCCGATGCTCTCGCCATCGGGAGCCACGGAGATGGCATTGCCGGCGTTCCAGTCGAGACCGCCCACTTGCTTGACGCCGTCAACACCACCCGCGTCGGGATTGATGGCAACGGTGATGGAGGCCTGGGCGGCGGTGCCGAAGACCAGGGCGAGGGCTGCGGAGAGAAGAGTGAGCTTTTTCATTTTGCTGCTCCAGATTTAAGTTGATCGGTACGTCGTATTTCAAACCTACGGCAGAGATAAAGCATGTAGCGTGCCAACTTATTATCTCTCCATATAATTCAACGTGTTACGGCAGTTCCGCCCGTTCATGGGCCCCAGGCCGAGATGGGCTTGTAAAGAAATCCGACAGGATTTGAGTCCTCGCGCGGTTATCCCATGCTGTTTCATGTTCATGGCGCTAGCGCCGCCCTGCCCCGATGGCCCGGGCCACGCGCAGGGCGTTGGCGGCGATGGTGAGGGCAGGGTTGGTGCCGGCGCTGGACGGGAAGATGGACGCGTCGGCGACATACAGGTTGTCGAGGCCGTGGGCGCGGCAGTCGGCGTCCACCACGCTGGCGGCTGGATGCTCCCCGGCGCGGCAGGTGCCGCAGACATGGGCCAGGCGCTGATTGTTCTCGGCCTGCTTGATCAGCATGGGTGACAGTCCGGCGAGAGCCCGCCGCATCTCGGCGCGCATGGATTTGATGCGCATGCGTTCGTGGCTGCCCAGGCGATAGACCAGGGCGACGCGCGATCCGTCCGCCATCACGCGGTTGTCGCGGTAGGGCAGGTCTTCCAGCAGGGATGCCAGGATCACACGACGGGTCAGGCGACCGAGCACCCCCCGGATCACCGGTTTGACCGGCGCGATCAGGCTTCCCAGCCAGGGCAGGGCGGACTGGGCAAGATCGTCGCGCAGGCTTTCCACCAGCAGGGCGGCCGGCGGCAGGGCGCCGAACGATTGCAGCGTGCCCAGCTTGCGGCCGCCATGGAGATAGAAGTCATTCAGGCCGATGGCCTTGTCGTGGTTGTCGCCAGCCACCCCGGCATCGACCAGGTACAGATCGACGTAATGGCGCATCAGATGGCGGCCGACCAGGCCGGAATGGTTGGCGAGGCCATCCGGCCACCCGTCCTGGCGCGAACGCAGCAGGATGGCGGGCGTGAACAGGGCGCCGGCGGCGAGAACGACCGTGCCGGCGCGCAGTTCCAGGGCGCGCCCGCGGTGCCGGCAAACCACCGCGCTGACCCGCGTGCCGCTGGCGCGCAGACCGGTGACCTCGCATTCATCGAGCATTTCCGCGCCCTGATCGCGCAGGGCGGGTCCCACGCAGACGCGCGCGCTGTCGTGCTTGCAGTCGCGCGGGCACAGGTAGCCCTGGCAATGCTGGCACTCGGCGATGGCCTCGCTGGCCACGGGAAGGCGGTAGGGGTGCAGCCCCAGAGCGCGGAAGTGCTCCAGCAGGCGCGACTGGTTGGCTGGCAGCGGCGCGGGGGGCGATAGGAGGGCCGGAAGGCTCTCCCGGCGCAGGGGGTCGCGTTCGCCACGCACGCCATAGAGCCGTTCGGCCGTGTCGTAGTAGGGCGACAGGTCGTCGTAGCCGAACGGCCAGGATTCGGGCAGATCGGCGTCGGGCGCGTCGGCGAACAGCCGGCGCGGCATGAAGTCCTCGGGGAAGAATCGTTCCAGCACCATGCCGTACAGGGCCGAGGATCCCCCCGTGCCGGTTCCGATGAACGGCACGTGGCGCGTAACGCGGGCCTGGCTGCGATCCTCGATTTCCTCCCAGCAACGTCCGGCGTCGGACAGGGTGGCCCGCTCGGCGGGATCGGGCAATGGGCGCGCCAGGGTTGTCTCCGGGTAGAGGCCGCGCAGCCCGGGTGACGCCTTGCCCTTCTCGATGTACAAGACCCGCATGCCGGCCTGCGCCAGGGCATGGCCGACGGTGCCGCCGCCCATGCCTGTTCCGATGACAATGGCATCCCAGGTCCGACTAGAGGGGTCTGTCCGCGTTTCCATGCCGTGCTCCAGGCAGGTCTTCCAGGATGTTCACAAGCGCTTTTATCGGATCGAGCCGACGCACCGCTTCCCCAAGGCGTCCGGCCGCGGACCGCATCGAGGCGGAATCCAGCCCGCGCTGGGCGGCGGCGCGAATCTGCTCGCCCGATGCGCCGTGGGAGCGAAGCAGGATGCCGGCGCCGGCGGCATCGATCAGGCTCATATTGAGATATTGGTCGAGATTGCTGGCCAGACCGATGACGGGAATGCCGGCGGCCAGCCCCTGGTAACTTGTCGGGCTGCCGCCGTTGCAGATCACCAGGGCGGCAACCCGGGCGGCCTGGTCGCCGGGGAGAAAATCGGTCAGCCGCGCGTTATCGGGAACCGCTTCACGCGGCGGGTGGCCCGCGTGGGCGGCGATCACGGTCACGGGCAGGGCCGCGAGCGCCCGCAGGATGTCGGGCAGGCGCCTGGCCTGGCCGGAACTGCCCAGGGTGACGTAGACGATGGGCTTGTCATCGGGCAAATCCGGCCACCAGTCCGGCAAGGCGACCCGGGGAGACCAGGGGATGGGCCCGAGGAAATGGTGGTTGATCGGCAGCGCGCGGGTCGGCACCAACTCGGGCACGTCCGCATAAAGCACGTGGTCCGCCTCGGTATAAACGTGGCGGAGGTCGGCGGGCAGGGGCGGCAAGCCGAAATGCCCGCGCGCCTGATTCATGGGCCGGGCATGCAGGGCGAAAGCCGCGGGGCGGGCGATGTCGAAAAGTCGTTGGGCCAATGCCACCCCGGCGAAGCGAACCAGGGGAATATCCGGTACCGGGTAACGCGGGTGGGCGTAAGGACTCCAGTAAGCATTGCCAATATTCAGATAGGGAACGCCCGCCAGCCGGGCGCTGATCCCGAGGGACAGGCGGAAATCGCCGATGACCGCGTCGGGCCGGCATTCCCGTATCAGTGCCAGGTCCGCCTCGACGTAATCGACCAGTGTGGCCTTGTCATAGATCGGGGTTCCATTGGCGATGGCCCGGAAGAAGCGAAGCGCGGGGATGGTGGTGATCTCCCGGCAAGGAAATGGGAGCTCGCCCAGCAAGGCGTTGTAGCGCGGGTCGCAGGCCAGGCTGACTGCGAAGCGCTCTGAGTCGAGCCCGACCGCCAGGGCGCTGGCCCGCGCGACGTGGGCCAGGGTCACGGATTCCGCGATGAAAAGAATCTTGCGTTTGCTGGTGGCCATGGGCCTGCTGATCTTCAATCGGACCGGTAGCTTACCGAGTTCCCGCCTTCCGCGCCGCGCGCCCCATACAAGCGGCGGCACGGCGGGATTTCGGCGCCTGCCGCCCGCCGCCGCCAAGATCCATGGGGCTTAACCGCCACCCGAGGGCTAGGCCAGCGGCATACGACTGGCCACGCCATTCACGCTCCTCGATACAGCAATGCCGCCACCGACTTGCGCGTGGACCTGGCTCGGGGAATGGGGCCGGTTCCGATGCGCCCCAGGAAGAAAACGCCATCCACCGATGCCTGGCGGAGAACTCCGGCGAATTGCCGATTCAACGTGTCGATTTGCCCGTACGCGCGGGGCGTGCTGGTAAATATCCGTTTGCTTCGCCAATAGCGGGTAAAGATCACCGGCGTCATTTCGGGTTGAATCAGCAAGCCGAGTTGGGCGGCCTTGAGCCAGAAGCGCTGCATGACGCGACCGGCGTCGACAAAATCGTCGACGGACTCCAGCTTGCCGGGAGCCTGCAGGGCGAAATGGCCGGCACAAAACACCCCCGGCAGAAGGTCGAGCTGAATGCGCGGCAACAGGTGCCCGAGCAGATAGGTGTTGAAAAAATGTACGCGACGCCAACTGGCCATGGCCCAGCGCATGAAACGAGCGGTCAGGGCATCGACGCCGACCGCCCGTTCGGGAATCCTGTCCTCGCTGAAGCGCGCGCCCCATTCGATCACGGCCTTGTGCACTTCGTAGGCTTCCGGAATGGTGAGTCGGACCTTGGCATTGGCGAAAAGGAAGCGCGCCATCCGCCAGCGGCGCGCCAGGCGCTCAAACCAGACAACCTGATGCCCCTCCGTGAGCACGGCGCTCAGTTGGGCTTTTTGTTCGTCCGAGAGAGGGCGCGTGGACATGGGTCTGCGTTGGACGACGCGCGTTTGGATGCACCCCGCCAGGGGATCAACGGGTACGGAAGCGTCCCGGGTAAAAATGACATCGAACAGCGTATGGGTCTCGGGCGTGCCCTGGCGACGGAGGATTTCGCAGCGGCGGCCCTGGGTCGTGGCCGCGATGACCAGGGTTTCCAGCAGGGCCCCCACCGCCAACTGGCTGGCGTGGCCATCGAGATCGTAGACCACGTGGTCGCGGGTGTCGAAGCCATGCACCAGCAGGTGTTCATCCCCGAGCACCTCGAAGCGCCAGGGCTGGGTGTTGTCGCCGCTCGGCGCCCAGCGGGCGAGATCGAGGATGCGATAAAGATGGTCTGGCAGGCCCCGGGTCATGTCAGACACCCAACTGGTGTTTGGCGAGGGCAATGGCGATGCGGTTGATGGGGTTGCGATTGCCGCCCGGCCGCCAGGTGTGGGCCAGCTTGTTGCGGTAGGCGTCGAACTGGATGCCATGGGGGGCGGCCCAGACCTTGCCGCGGCCCAGGAGGATCTTGAGCGCCTCGCTGGCGGCCACGCCGGCGCAAAGCTGGCAGGCCATGACGGTGGACGGGCCCTTGCGCGCCTTGAGATCGACCCGACCCGGGTCGGCCAGGTAGTGGCGATGCAGCAGGGCCGGCGCCAGGCCCACCAGGAAGCGGATGGCCTTGTCCAGATCCGCCCGGTCACCCCACTGGAAATAGTCCTCGAAGCTCATGCCGCCGGGCAGGAAATTCAGCAGGGCCGCGCTCATGCCCAGGGGTGCCACGGTGATGGCCGGGATGCCCTGGGCATGGCAATGGGCGAACACCATCCGCCGAGCCTGGAAGGCGAAGAAATCCAGGCCGTCCACGTAGAGATCCACGCCCTGGAAAAAGCGCGCCTGATTGTCCGCGTCGACTCCATCCGGAAAGATCTCGATTTCACACCGCGGGTTGATCTGAAGGGCCATCTCGGCCAGCACCTCGGCCTTGTGCCGACCGACGGCATCCAGGCTCGCGCCCGCCTGCCGGTTGAAATTGGCGAGTTCGAAGATATCCAGATCGGCGATGTTAAATTTCTCGACACCCAGGCGAGCCAGGGTCAGCAGATGAAATCCCCCCACCCCGCCCATGCCGGCGATGGCGACCCGCTTGATCCTCAGGCTGGCCTGCTCGGCCTCGGTGACCCAGCCGATGTTGCGGGAGAAGGCGACCTGGTAATCAAACTCGGGCAAGGTCATCCTCGGCCACCCCATGGCTCATGACTGCATGAGCCGCTTGATGATCTCTTCCTCTTCCTCCGGCGGCAGGAAGTAGGGATAGAGCGTCTTTTCCTGTCGGGAAAGATTGGCTTGACCGCCGAATTCCCGAATCATGCGCCGGGCCAGACCGGCATCCAGACGCAGCAGCACGGCCGGCGCGCCGACCCGGGCACACATGCGCTCCTCGCCGCAGACTTCGAAGCCCAGCATGCGCTGATAAAAACTGACATGGCTGGGATTCACCTCGATGAGGATGTCGGTGTAGCCCCAGAGGCGGTGGGCATACAGATAGGCGATATGGAACAGGCCGGCCATCATGCGCTTGGAGGCGCGCTTGGTATCGATGGCCAGCTTGGTGAACTCGCAGATCAGGCTGCCCGGGCGCCGCCGGAAGACATCAACTTCCGCCTTGTACAACTCGTCGGCGAACAGGCCCGCCCCGGTGTCGAAACCGACGGTCAGGGTGCCCACGACCTCCTCATCCTTGTAGGTGGCCAGGGTGATGCGTTCCGGGCGCACGGGGTGGCCGTTTTCCTTGGCCACGGCGTAACCCTTCTCGCCATAGCGCTTCTCCACCAGGAAACGGGCATCCCGCGTCCGCGCCGCGTCGTGGGCCAGTCGAATCTTGAACGCATCCCGCCGCACGGTCTCGCCGGCCACATCGGGAACAAAGCTGCTCTGCGGGCTGGCGATTCCGACATTTTTCAGCCGCGACGACTCCACCACCGCGATGGTCTTCGCCCACTGTCGGCTGCCCAAACGCAGCTTTTCAAAAATACCCACTCGATCCTCTCTCTATCAGCGCTCTGACGAACCGGCTTCAATATCCCTCAATCCTGGCAACGAAGATACCGCATCCATCGAAATGGCCATGGCAAAAATAAAAAAGCGCAAATTCATGCGCCTCGCCTGCACCGCCGTGTCATTTCTTGTCCACATCCACAATCTAAGTTTAGCCTACCCTCCATTACAATCCCGGCAATGAAGATTGAACTGATTTCCTCCGAGGACCGGGGGCGCTACCTGGTCAGCCATGCGCGGGATATCCACCGCTATCTGCGCGAAGTCATGGACGGCAAGGCCATCGTCGCCATCTACGGCGAGAATGGCAAGGATTTCGTGCTTTCCACCATTCTGGCCGTGGACGAGGACAGGGATCACCTGCTGCTGGAACAGGGTGTCGACGCGGCGATGAACGCCAGGCTGCGGGCCAGCCCCCATTGCACCGTCGCCACCACCCTGGACCAGGTTCACATCCAGTTTACCTGCGGCCCCCTGCAGGCGGTCGACCTGGGCAAGGAAACCGCTTTCAGGGTCGCCATGCCGCGCGAACTGTTGCGGCTGCAGCGGCGGGAATACTACCGGCTGGTCACTTCCGTGCTCAACCCCGTGAAATGCCTGATCAACACCAGCGCCGGCCTCCTGGAAACCGTGGTGGTGGACATCAGCATCGGCGGCGTCGGCGTGCTGGCCTACCAGAATGATGTCCTGCTGAAAGCGGGGGAAGCCTATCATGGTTGTCGCATCGCCCTGCCGGGCACGGGGGAATTCGCCCTGAGCCTCGCGGTGCAGAACACCTTCGACATCACCTTGAAGAACGGCCGCCTGACCCATCGCGCCTGTTGCCAGTTCATCGACCTGCCGGCCAGCGTGGAAACCGCCATCCAGCGCTACATCATCCGCGTGGAGCGTGAACGTCGAGCGCGCTACGTCTGACACACGACGGACCAGGCCAGCTTCAACCACCTTTGCCAGGGGAATAACGCCTCATGCAAGCAGGGGTTGAGGGGGAGAATGCTCGATCGTCCGGGTTATGGGGAAAATCCCTCCCCACCCCCTGCCCTCCCCGCGCGCGGGGAGGGGGATTCCTTGCGCGGATCGCCGTAGCGACTAAGACACTGCCCTCCCCGCGCGCGGGGAGGGGGATCACCGCTGAAACCTGATCAGGCTTTCGTCCAGCCAGCCGTTCTGGGCCGTGGAAGCCCTACCCGTAAGCGTTTGGGCTACAAGACCCGCACGCTCGTCCCATAGCGGCCCAACTTGGCATCCACAGTCAGCAGGATCAGCGGCTCGGTCTGGCTTTGGGCCACCAAAAGCCGATCGAATGGATCCCTGTGATCCTCGTACACGGGCAGGGCCGCCACCGCCAACACATGCGCATTGGTAATGTCCAACCAGCGGAAGCCCTGCTGTTCGGTGTTTCGGATGAATTCTTCCAGGTCGAGCTTCAACCGTCCGAGGGAAATCTTGATGGCCATTTCCCACAGCGAAGCCCGGCTGAGGAATACCCCCTCGTCACTGCACTCGATCCATTCGCGCGCCTGATCGGGCAGCGCCGGATGACCCGCCTCCCACCAAAGGATGAGGTGCGTGTCGAGCAGCACCCTCAAGGCCCTGCCCTCCGCAGACAGTCGAATTGGTCGTCCAGCGGCAAGTCGAAATCGTCGCTCATCCAGATGTCCCCGGCCATGGCGCCCAGGCCGGTGACCGTCCGCTGGACAGGCTTGTACGCGATCAGCCTGGCGATCGGATGCCCCGCCTTGGCGATGACGATCTCCTCACCCCCCTGAACCTGCTCCAGCAAACGGGAAAAGTGGGTCTTGGCTTCGTGGATATTGACGGATTGCATGGCGGCCTCACAGCGAATGGACTAGGTGTTAGTCTAGCAGACCGCTCAGGCCTTGCCCCCCGCCATCCAGCGCGCCGCATCCAGGGCGAAGTAGGTCAGCACCGCGTCGGCCCCGGCCCGCTTGAAGCCCATCAGGCTTTCCAGCACGCAGGCTTTCTCGTCCAGCCAGCCGTTTTGCGCGGCGGCCTTGAGCATGGCGTACTCGCCGCTGACCTGATAGACCATGGTGGGCGCCTGGTAGATGTCCTTCACCCGGCGGACGATGTCCAGGTAGGGCATGCCCGGCTTGATCATGACCATGTCGGCGCCTTCCTGCAGGTCCAGGCCCACTTCCCACAGGGCTTCGTCGGAATTGGCCGGATCCATCTGGTAAGTGTACTTGTTGCCCTTGCCCAGGTTGGCGGCGGAGCCGACGGCATCGCGGAACGGGCCGTAGAAGCTGGAGGCGTACTTGGCGGAATAGGCCAGGATGCGGGTGTGGATGTAGCCGGCGGCATCCAGGGCTTCGCGCACGGCGTGGATGCGGCCGTCCATCATGTCCGAGGGCGCCACCACGTCGGCGCCGGCGTGGGCGTGGCATTCCGCCTGGCGCGTGAGCACGGCGATGGTCTCGTCGTTGAGCACGTAGCCGCGCGGGTCATTGGGATCGATGAGTCCATCCTGGCCGTGGCTGGTGTAGGGGTCCAGGGCGATGTCGGTGATCACGCCCAGTTCCGGGAAGCGCGCCTTCAGGCCGGCCACGACGCGGGGCACCAGGCCTTTCGGGTTGTAAGCCTCGGCCGCGTCCAGGCTCTTGAACTCGGCGTCCACCACCGGAAACAGGGCCATGGCCGGCACGCCCAGCTTCATGCATTCCTCGGCCACGCCATAGAGCCGGTCCAGGCTCATGCGTTGCACGCCGGGCATCGAGGCCACGTCCTCGACCCGGTTTTCCCCGTCCAGCACGAACACCGGCAGGATCAGGTCGGCGGCGGTCAGGGTGTTCTCCCGCATCAGGCGGCGGGAAAACTCGTCCCGGCGCATGCGGCGCATGCGCTTGCGGGGGAAACTGGACAAATCAAACATGACGACGGTCTCCTGAAACAAAAATACCAATACCACAGTGTCCCGCTCGGGAACCAAGTTCGCGGCGGGCATCTCTATTGAGCAGACGAGTCGCTTCGTCTCCCGCTTCTCCTCCCTGAGCGGGTGCCTTAATGCAACATTAAGGCGATATTTGCCCGGCTCCCTCCCCTTGAGCCGGGTTTTTTTTGGGCGGGTTTCCGCTCACCCCCAACCAGGCCCGCAAGACGCCTTCCGCCTCATCCGCGCCATCGCGCTTCAGGCTGGAAAACAATTGCACCGTGGCATTCATGCCCATTTCGGCCAACTCGGCGCGCACCTGGCGCAGGGTCTGCTGGGCCGGCCCGCGCGACAACTTGTCGGACTTGGAGAGCAGCACATGCACCGGCTTGCCGGAGGGGCGAAACCATTCCAGCAGGGAGCGATCCAGCTCGGTGAGGGGATGGCGACTGTCCATGATCAGCACCAGACCGGCCAGCTGCGGACGCCTGGCCAGATAGCCGCCGATCAGGGCCTGCCAGACATGCTTCTGGTCCTTGGGCGCGCGGGCGAAGCCGTAGCCCGGCAGATCCACCAGGAAACGCCCCTCCTCCACCCGGAAGAAGTTCAGGTGCTGGGTGCGTCCGGGCATCTTGCTGACGAACGCCAGCCGCTTGTGGTTGCACAGGGTGTTGATGGCGCTGGACTTGCCGGCGTTGGAACGACCGGCGAAGGCGACTTCGGCGAGGCTGTCCACCGGCAGGTCGCGAATCTGGGCGACGGTGATGTGGAAGGTGGCGTTGAGCATGGCGGAAGGCGCTGGGTTGGCCCCGAGGCGGGGCGTGAGCCGGCCTGGAATAGACCTGCTCAAAAGGCTGGCACTATAACAAACGGGCCGTTAAAATGCCGCGATTTCCCTAGCTGCCACCCCGGATTTAAGGAGCTTTACATGAAATCCTTCGCCTTGTTGACCGGCCTTCTGTTCGCCGCGGGCATCGCCACTTCCGCCCTGGCCAACCCCGCCCCGGCTGCCACCAGCAAGGGGGACCCGGCCAAGGCCCAGAAACTCGTGAACGATGTCTGCGGCGCCTGCCACGGCGCGGATGGCAACAGCACCTCCCCCGCCTATCCCAACCTGTCCGGCCAGCATCCCGAATACATCGCCAAGCAACTCGCCGAGTTCAAGTCCGGCGCCCGCAAGAACGCCATCATGGCCCCCAACGCCGCCAAGCTGACGGACGAGGACATGCGCAACCTGGCCGCCTACTACTCGGCTCAGCAGCCCAAGCCCAGGCAGGCCAAGGACGCGGCCCTGGTGGCGGAAGGCCAGAAGCTCTACAAGGGCGGCAACGCCGGCAGCGGCGTGCCCGCCTGCGCCTCCTGCCACGGCCCGGCCGGCTCCGGCATCCCGGTCCAGTTCCCCCGCCTGGCCGGCCAGCACGCCAAGTACGTGCTGTCCCAGCTGAAGAACTTCCGCAGCGGCGACCGCGCCAACGACGGCGGCAAGATGATGCAGGTCATCGCCCGCAAGATGACCGACCAGGAAATGAAGGCCGCCGCCGAGTACATCTCCGGCCTGCGCTGAGATTACAAGCCCTTCCGAATGGCCCGCCTCGCGCGGGCCATTTCTTTTACGGCCTGTTTGCCGCTCACCATGCTCGCCGACCTCAATCCCCAGCAACGCGAAGCCGTGAAATACCTGGACGGCCCCCTGCTGGTGCTGGCGGGGGCCGGCTCGGGCAAGACCCGGGTGATCACGCGCAAGATCGCCTACCTGGCCACCCAGTGCGGCATCGAAGCCCGGCACATCGCCGCCATCACCTTCACCAACAAGGCGGCGCGGGAGATGCGGGAACGGGTCGGCGAGTTGCTGCCCGGGAAGCAGGGCCATGGCCTCACCGTCTCCACCTTCCACTCCCTGGGCCTGCACATCCTGCGCGCCGAGGCGCGGCGGCTGGGCTACAAGCCCCGCTTCTCGATCCTCGACGCCACCGACACCCAGCAGATCCTGTCCGACATCCTCAAGAGCCCGGACAAGGCCAGCCTGCGCCAGGCCGCTGCCCTCATCTCCAACTGGAAGAACGCCCTGCTCACGCCCGACGCGGCGCGGGAAGCCGCCGCGGACGAAGGTCAGCGCCAGGTCGCCGTCGCCTACCTGGCCTACCAGGAAACCCTGCGCGCCTACCAGGCCATGGATTTCGACGACCTGATCCGCCTGCCGGTCCGGCTTTTCCGGGAGCATCCGGACGCCCTGGAAACCTGGCAGGGCCGGCTGCGCTACCTGCTCATCGACGAATACCAGGACACCAACGGCGCCCAGTACGAGCTGCTGAAACTCCTGGCCGGCCCCATGGGGCGCTTCACCGCCGTGGGCGACGACGACCAGGCCATCTACGCCTGGCGCGGCGCCGACGTGGAGAACCTGCGCCGGCTCAAGGAAGACTATCCGCGCCTGAAGATCATCCCCCTGACCCAGAACTACCGTTCCAGCCAGCGCATCCTGCGCGCCGCCAACAGCGTCATCGCCAACAACCCGCGCCTGCACGAAAAGAACCTGTGGAGCGAACTGGGCCTGGGCGACCATGTGGAATTGCTGGAATGCCGCGACGACCGCCACGAGGCGGAAACCGTGGTCATGCGCATTTCCGCCCACAAGTTCGAGCACCGCACGCGATTCAGCGACTACGCCATCCTCTACCGCGGCAACCACCAGGCCCGGCTGTTCGAGGAAGCCCTGCGCGAAGCCAAGATGCCCTACCAGATATCGGGCGGACAGTCCTTCTTCGACAAGGCGGAAATCAAGGACCTGATCGCCTATCTGCGCCTGATCGCCAACCAGGACGACGATCCCGCCTTCATCCGCGCCGCCACCACGCCGCGCCGGGGCATCGGCGCCGCCACCCTGGAACGCCTGGGGGATCACGCCGGCCAGCGCCACGTCAGCCTGTTCGAGGCGGCCCACGAATCCGGTTTCCAGCCCCGCCTGCCCGCCCGGCAACTGGAACCCTTGCTTGAGTTCTGCGCCTTCATCAACCGCGTTTCCCTGCGCGCCGAGAAGGAACCCGCCGGCCGCCTGCTGGAGGAACTCCTGGCCGCCATCCGCTACGAGGAATGGCTGTACGACTCCGAGGACGACCGGGCCGCCAGGGCCAAATGGGAGAACGTGCGCGACTTCGTCGACTGGCTGGCCAAGAAGGGCGAGGACGACGACAAGACCCTGATCGAACTGAACCAGACCCTCAGCCTGATGAGCCTGCTGGAAGGCCGCGAGGACGCGGAGCCCGACGCCGTGCGCCTGTCCACCCTGCACGCCGCCAAGGGCCTGGAATACCCCCACGTCTATCTGGTGGGCGTTGAGGAGGAGATCCTGCCCCATCGGGAATGCCTGGAAGGCCCGCGCCTGGAGGAGGAACGCCGGCTCATGTACGTGGGCATCACCCGCGCCCGCCGGGGCCTCACCATCACCTGGTGCGGCAAGCGCAAGCGGGGCGGCGATCTGGTCATCTGCGAGCCGTCCCGCTTCCTGTTGGAACTGGATCCGGCCGAGGTGAAACGGGCTGGCGCCCAGAAGGAAAGCGAACACACCCGGGAAGATGGCCGCAAGAAGCTTTCCGCCCTGAAGGCCATGCTGGGCGGGCACGCCAAATAGAAACGCGGCCCGCGGGCCGCGTTTCAGCGAAGCGGATCGGCTTACTTGCCGGCCGGCTGGGTTGCCGGTTTCGCCGCTTGCTTGACGGGCTGCCTGGCCGCCGCCTCGATGGCCGCCCTGGCTTCCGCCACCATGTAATCCACCGCCACGCGGGTGTCGGCATCGGACAGTTTCTCGTTGCCGCCCTTGGCCGGACCGCCGAAGCTGCCGTTGATGGCCGCGTTGTAGAGGTATTCCTTGCCCTCCTTGATCAGGGGAGCCCAGGCCTTGGCATCGGTCAGCTTCTGGGCGCCGGTCACGCCGGTGTCGTGGCAGCCGGCGCAATTCTCGGCATAGACCGCCTTGCCCCGGGCCAGGTCGGCGGCGGTCGGCTCAGGTTCCTTCTTCAGGAAGGCTTCGAATCTCGCGCCGGCCGCGTTGGTCATGTACACGACACCCCGCGCCACTTCCAGGTCGGAGAGGTCGGGATCGCCGCCCCGGGCCGGCATCTTGTTGAAGCCCTTGAGGGCATGGGTCAGCAGGACTTCATAGCCCTGGCTGTTGCGCTTGCTCCAGGCGGCGGCCTCCTTGAACTTGGGGGATCCCAGGGCGCCGGAAGCATGGCAGCCGGCACAGACCTCGTTGTAGACCTGCTCGCCGGTGCGCTCCACCTTGGGCGCGTTCGGGTCGACGGCCAGGGACTGGCCGAAGGGCCGGATGCGTTCCCGCACCGCCTTGTCGGACAGGGGCGCCGCGTCGGGCTGACCCATGCCGCCCTGGATGCCGAGAAACAGCATGACGATCAGGAAAATCGCCAAGCCCGGCGCGAACAGGCCGCCCAGCGTGGCATAGATGAAATCCTTCGGGGTCGTCTTCGTCATTTCGAGGTGATCGGCCATGATGCGGTCCCTGGAGGCAGGAGTTGGTAAACCGGCGGATTATAAGGGTTATACGCTGCCAGCCGGAAGCGGCCTGTGCTATCCTGCGCACCCCCACGCGCCCGTAGCTCAGCTGGATAGAGTACTGCCCTCCGAAGGCAGGGGTCGCACGTTCGAATCGTGTCGGGCGCGCCAATCAGTTCAAGCAGGCAATGGGCACCCGGCCGGTGCCCATTTTCGTTTCAAGCCCGCTTGCGCTATCACTTGCCGGGCTTGCGATGGCTGCCGGCCACCAGGCGGTATTCGAAAAAGCGGCATTCCAGGGGCCCGTTGAACAAGGGCGTGCGCCGGTTGGAACTGAGTCCGACGAGCTTGGGAAATTCCGGGTCGGCGGAGATCACGAACGCGGTCCAGCCGGGGAAATGCTGTTTCAGGTTGTCGCCGATCTCCCGGTAGAAGGTGGGCATGTCCTCGGTGGACAGGCGCACGCCGTAGGGCGGATTGGTGACGATGATGCCGCCTGGCGTGGGCGGGTTCACGTTGAGGAAATCCGCCTCCATGATGCGCACGCAATCCAGCAGACCGGCCGCCTTGAGGTTGAGGCCGGCGGCCCGGACCATCAGCGGATCGATGTCGGAGCCGAAGATGGGCAGGGGCTCGGGGTCGCGCCGGGCGCCCTCGGCATCCTTGCGCAGGCGCTGCCATTCGATGCGGTCGAAGTTCTTCAGATGCTCGAAGGCGAAATGGCGTTTCAGGCCCGGGGCGATGTTCAGCGCCATCAGGCCCGCCTCCAGCAGGATGGTGCCGCCACCCATCATGGGGTCGTAGAGGGGCGTGCCCGGCGTCCAGCCGGCCAGTTTCAGCAGCCCCGCCGCCAGGTTCTCGTTGAGGGGCGCGGCGGCGGCCTCGACGCGGTAACCCCGCCTATTGAGGGGTTCGCCGGTCAGGTCCAGGTAGAGGGAAAAGCGCTCGTCGGTCAGGTAGAGCAGCAGGGGCACGTCGGGGTTGTGGGTCTCCACGCTGGGCCGCTCGCCGATCTCGGCGCGGAAGCGGTCGCAGATGCCGTCCTTGATCTTGAGGCTGGCGAAGTTGAGGCTTTTCAGGGGGCTGTTGCGGCCCACGGTGGTGACCGCGATGGTGCGCGGCACCTCGAACCAGGACGGCCAGTCCAGGGCCAGGGCGGCGCGGTACAGGTCATCCTCGTCGCGATAGCGGCCTTCGGCCACGCGCCACAGGACGCGGATGGCCAGGCGGCTCCACAGGTTGACCTTCCAGCCCAGGATGATGTCGCCCTTGAAAGCCACGCCGCCGGGGGCGGGGATGCCGCCCGGCGCGCCCAGCTCGTCGAGTTCCTTGGCCAGTTCGCCTTCCAGGCCGCGCGGGCAGGGGACGAAGAAGTGGTGCGTTACCGGAGCCTGGGGCCGGGCGGCGTATTTCTTCCAGGCATCCGGGCCGCTATTGGCAGGGTCATGGGCGCGGGTCCGATCGGTGCGCGCCTGGCGCGTTGTATTACGCGTGTCGGCCTCGCCGCCGGCGCCTTCCGGGCGCGGAGGCTTGCGGCGCCGGGGCTGGTCGGCGGCGGACGGCTTGGCGGGCCGCTCGGGGTGGCTCTCCGCCTTGGGCTGGCCGGGGCCTTGGGCGGCCCGGGCCACTTTGGTCGCCAGGCTCGGGCGCTTGTTCGCCTGGTGGCGGCCGCGCACGGGCGGGCGCCCGGCCTGGGCTTGCTTCTCCCCCCCCGCATCGGGTTTGATGGTGAGGATGCTGCGTTTGGGTTTGTCCGATGACGACACGGGAATTCCTCAAGAAACTGCAACCCAGCCCGGTCACGGCCATCCTGATCGGGCTGATCGTTTACCTCTGGTTCCGTCCGCCGGCCTTCGTGGACGAACTGGCCCAGCCGGCGCCCGCCGTGCCCACCATCGCCGGCCAGACCCTGGCCGACCTGCGCGGCAAGGTGGTGCTGGTCAACTTCTGGGCCACCTGGTGCCCCTATTGCCGCCATGAAATGCCGGCCATGGAAGCGTTCTATCGGGAAAACCTGGCCAGAGGATTCGAGATTGTCGCCTACAGCCTGGATAAAACCCAGGCCGAGGCCGACGCCTATCTTCGCGAGGCGGGTTACAGCTTCCCCGGGCCGCTCATGTCAGCCCAGGTTTCCCAGGCTTTCGGCGGGGTGGAGCGGATTCCCCTGTCCTTCGTCGTCGACCGCGACGGGGTGATCCGCCACAGGATCGCCGGCCAGTTGCATGCCGGCCGCCTGGAGGATCTGATCACGCCTCTGCTGGCGACACCGGCGAGCGCTGGGCCCCGTTGAGCAGGCGTTCCATCTCCCGGCGGTAATAGACGAAATCCATTTCCGGGCAGGGCGCGCCCAGGCGCGTGGCGACGGCGGAAACCTGCCCGCGATGATGGGCATGGTGGGTAAACACATGGGTCAGCGCATCCCGTACCCACATGGTTCTGGTCTTGCCATCGCCCCCGGCGAAGCTGATCCGGGTATCGACGAATTCCGCCGGCTGGGCTTCCAGCCAGGACTGCAACCTGCGGGTTTCCCGGCGCAGGGCGATCTTCAACTCGCGCCAGTCGGGGTGGTTGATGACGCGGTAGTTCACCGCCAGGCTCTCGCCCTGGAGCCGGGCCAGCCAGGATTGGCCCACCACCAGAATATGGTCCACGGTGTGATGGATGCTCTTGAAATACAAGCCCTCATCACCGCCCAGGGCTTCGGGCTGCAAATGATCCAGGGCGGAGAACAGCACCTCGTTGGCCCAATGCTGATAATCGGCCTGCACCACGAAATAACTCTTCCACGAATACATGATCCATCGGCTCCAGTCGTTGCTCCAGGTCGATCAGGCAAAGCTGATGATCGAAAACTATACCAAGCGCGGCTATTCGCTCACCTCAGCCGCCGGAAGGTTCTTTTCCCAGCTTAAACGGTCGTTCATCGCCCGCGTCACCGCGATCCCGCCGTCGGCGGCCACCACCAGCACCAGGTTGATCCCCATGCGCCCGGCCATGGCGCGCCAGGCCCCGGGACCGGCGATGAACAGGGGCTTGCTCGCCACATCCGACAGGGTGCCCGCGTGCTCGCCGCGGGCGATCACGGTCACCGCCCGGGTGTGATCCACCGGCCAGCCGGTGCGCGGGTCGATCAGGTGGCAATAGCGCTTGCCGCCCACCTCGAAGAAACGCTGGTAATCGCCGGAGGTGCCGATGGCCTCGCCGTCCTTGAGGTCCAGGGTGGCCAGGGCGCCGGCCCGGCGCGGATGCTGGATGCCCACCCGCCAGGGCGTCCCGTTCTTGTCGCCCAGGGCCATGATGTTGCCGCCGATGTTGATCAGCGCATTCTTCACGCCCTGGCCTTTCAGGTAGGCCGCCGCCAGATCCAGGGCATAACCCTTGGCATAGCCGCCCAGGTCGATGCGCACGGCAGGGTTCGTTCCGGTCAGCGCGTTGTCCTCGATCCGGAGGTCGTTCATGCGCGGCCTGGCCTCGACCAGCCCTTCGATCGCCTTCGGGTCCGGCAATCGCGGCTCGAAGGTATCGGAATGAAAGCCCCACAGCCGTACCAGATTGCCGATAGCCGGATCGAACAGCCCCCCGGACTGCTCCGAAAGACGGGCCGCGTCCCGCAGGATGGGAACAAGCTCGGCCGGCAGGTCCGCCCTGGCGGGGGCGCCGGGCCTGGCCCGGGCGAGGACGTCGTTGACGCGTTCCAGGGCGCCCGGCTGCCAGGCATGCAGGGTCTGGTGCATCCGGTCGAAGTCCCTCAACACCTGATCCGTGACCCGCCTGGCCTTGGCCTCGTCCTCGCCGTGGACCGTGATCTCCACCAGGGTGCCAAACACGTAGGACTGCCGGCGGTGGATGTTCTCTCCGCAGCCGGCTGACAGCAGCAACGCCGCGGCGGCCAATATGGTCCGCCACCGCCACCCTTTTCCCTTCACCCTTCCCCCTTCACCCGCCGCTCCAGCGCATCCACGAACATCCCGGCCACATCGAAACCGGTCTGATCGGTGATTTCCCGGAAGCAGGTGGGGCTGGTGACGTTCACCTCGGTGAGGCAGTCGCCGATCACGTCCAGGCCCACCAGCAGCAGGCCGGCGGCCTTCAGTTCCGGCCCCAGGGCGGAGGCGATTTCCCGATCCCGCGCCGACAGGGGCCGGGCCACGCCGCTGCCGCCGGCGGCCAGGTTGCCCCGGGTTTCCCCTTCCATCGGGATGCGGGCCAGGCAATAGGGCACGGCCTCGCCGTCAATGACCAGGATGCGCTTGTCGCCGTCCCTGATCTCCGGCAGGTAGCGCTGGGCCATGACGGTTTCCGCGCCGTGGCGGGTGACGGTTTCCAGGATCGCGCCCAGATTCGGGTCTTCCGGGCGCAGGCGGAAGATGCCGGCGCCGCCCATGGCGTTGAGGGGCTTGACGATGATGTCGCCCTGCTCGGCCAGGAATTCCCGGATCAGCGCCGCCTCGCCGGTGACCAGGGTCGGCGCGATGAAGCGGGGAAAGCGGGCGATGGCCAGCTTTTCGTTGTAATCGCGCAGGGATTGGGGCCGGTTGAAGACACTCGCGCCCTGGCGCTCGGCCATCTCCAGCAACCAGGTGGCATACAGGTAGGCCTGGTCGAAGGGCGGGTCGCGGCGCATGAGCACGGCCTCGAAATCCGCCAGGTCGCGCCATTCATCCTCGCCCCGAACAAACCAGTGACCAGTCCCCCCCTCTGGAAAAGGGGGGAGAAACACCTGGAATGTCTTGCCACTCACCCGGCCATCGCGCCAGGCCAGGTCTTCGCTGACCATGGCCCACAGTTCATGGCCGCGGCCCGCCGCCTCCCGCATCATGGCGTAGGTGGAGTCCTTGTGGATCTTGAAGGACTCCAGGGGATCGGCGACGAACAGCAGCCTCACGGCTCGGTCCGTTCCAGCTCGATGGCCGCCGCCAGGGCCGCCAGGCGGGCCAGCACGCCGTAGGTGTAGAAGCGGTTCACCGGCGCGTCCGGGCGGGCGCCGCAATCGCAATAACTACATGAGGTATCGAAGGCCAGGGGCACGAAATGCATGCCCGGGGAATTGAGGTTCTCGTCGGCGCCCCGGCCGGTATGGACCCGGTAGAAACCGCCGATGACGAAGTGGTCGATCATGTACACCACGGGTTCGGCCACGGCTTCGTTGATGCTCTCGAAGGTATGCACGCCCTCCTGCACCAGGACGTCGCTGACCGCCAGGCCCTCCTTCACCACCGCCATCTTGTTGCGCTGCTTGCGGTTCAGGTCGCGCACGTCGTCGGGGGACTTCACCGTCATGATGCCCATGCCGTAGGTGCCGGCGTCGGCCTTGACGATGACGAAGGGCTCCCGGTCGATGCCGTGCTCGGCGTACTTGGCGCGAATTTTCTTGAGCACTTCCTCCACGTGGAAGGCCAGGCATTCCTCGCCCTCCCGGGCCTGGAAATCCACCTCGCCGCAGTTGGCGTGATAGGGATTGATGAACCAGGGGTCCATGCCGATGAGGCCGCAGAAGTCGTGGGCCACCTGGTCGTAGGCGGCGAAATGCTTGGACTTGCGCCGGGTGGACCAGCCGGCGTGCAGGGGCGGCAGCATGCTCTGGGCCGGATTGAGGCCCTTCAGGATGTCCGGCACGCCGGCGGACAGGTCGTTGTTGAGCAGGATGGCGCAGGGATCGAAGCTGGTCCCGGACAGCGATCCGGGGTCCAGTTTCAGGCGGTCGCCCTCGCGCCGGACGGGTTCCAGGGTCAAGCGGCCGCCTTCCGGCAGGTCCAGGGTCAGGGGCGCCTCCAGGCCGGGGATCAGGCTGCCGAAGCGCACCGTCAGGCCGATCTTGCGGATGATGTCGGCCAGGGCCGCCACGTTCTGCAGGTAGAACAGGTTGCGGGTGTGGTTCTCGGGGATGATCAGGAAGCGCCGCGCGTCGACGCACATCTTCTCCACCGCCATCTGGGCCGCCTGCACCGCCAGGGGCAGGAAATCCCGGTTCAGGTTGTTGAAGCCGCCGGGGAACAGGTTGGTGTCCACCGGGGCCAGCTTGAAACCGGAATTGCGCAGGTCGACGGAACTGTAGAAGGGCGCGTTGTGCTCCATCCATTGCCGGCGGAACCAGTGCTCGATGTCGGGCTGGGCCTCGATGACCTGTTTTTCCAGCTGCAGCAGGGGACCGGCGAGGGCGGTGGTGAGATGGGGAACCATGGCGGGAAGGTATCGGGATGGCGCGGGGGGTTCAAGGGCGGGCGACGGTGAATTTCGTCTTGAATCTTAGCCGCTCTGCCGGACTTCACCTGTCCCGGGCCCGGCAAATCACCGAAAATCATGCGCCATGTTCGACATCGTCCTGTTCCAGCCGGAAATCCCGCCCAACACCGGCAACGTCATCCGCTTGTCCGCCAACACCGGCTGCCGCCTGCACCTGGTCAAGCCCCTGGGTTTCGGGATCACCGACAAGCAGCTGCGCCGGGCGGGCCTGGATTACCACGAGCACGCCGACCTGGCGGTGCACGAGACCTGGGCCGATCTGAAGGCCAATCTGGCCGGGCGCCGGCTGTTCGCCTTCACCACCAAGGGTTCCGGCGATTTCAGCCAGGCCCGCTTCCGGCCCGGCGACGTCTTCGTGTTCGGCCCGGAAACCCGGGGCCTGCCGGCCGACGTGCTGGACGAGTTCCCGCCGGAACGGCGCCTGCGCCTGCCCATGCGGCCCGTCCAGCGCAGCCTCAACCTGTCCAACGCCGTCGCCGTGGCGGTCTACGAAGCCTGGCGCCAGAACGGTTTCGGCGGCGCGGGGTGAACTTGGTTTTCCCGGTTTTGTCCCCATGCTTAAGCAATCCCCCCCTCCCACCCCCCCCCGCCAACGGCGGGGCGCATCTCCCGCCCCACGAGTGGGGAGGGCCAGGTTAGGGAGGAAATCGCACATCTGGAAAACGTGACATGAGCGCCCTGGAAACCTTCGAGAAACTCCTGGCCCAAGGCAAGGACAACGCCCTGCTGCGTTACTCCCTGGGCAACGAATGCCTGAAGCTGGGCCGGGTGGACGAGGCCGTTGCCCATCTGAAGGCGGCCCTGGCCTTCGATCCCCGCTATTCCGCCGCCTGGAAGGTCCTGGGCAAGGCCCTGCACGACACCGGCGCCCTGGTGGAAGCCCTGGAAACCTATCGACAGGGCATCGCCCACGCCGAGGCCAAGGGCGACATCCAGGCCGCCAAGGAGATGCGCGTATTCGCCAGGCGCGTCGAGAAGCAACTGGCCGGCGAGTGACCCGGAGTTCCCCATCGGCTACCATCACACCCGTTGGATTCACCGAATCAGGAGCAAGACATGGCACGAATGGTGCACTGCGTGAAACTCGGCCGCGAGGCCGAAGGCATGGACTTTCCACCGCTGCCCGGTGAACTCGGCAAGCGCGTGTTCGAGAACATCTCCAAGGAAGCCTGGCAAGGCTGGATCAAGCTCCAGACCATGATCATCAACGAGAACCGGCTCAACCTGGCCGACGCCCAGCACCGCAAGTACCTGATGGAACAGGCCGAGAAGTACTTCTTCGGCGAGGGCGTCGGCGCTCCCGAAGGCTTCCGACCCCATTGAGCGATCGGTGATGGGTCGGTGGTCAATCACCGACTGCCCCAATCACCGATCACCCATCACCGATCACCGCCTTCCCCCATGTCCGACAAGCAAACCCACTTCGGCTTCAAGACCGTCGCCGAGGAAGAAAAGGCCCGCAAGGTGGCCGAGGTGTTCCATTCCGTGGCGAACCGCTACGACGTGATGAACGACCTCATGTCCATGGGCCTGCACCGGGTCTGGAAGCGCTTCCTCGCTCTGCACGCGCGCCTGCGCCCGGGCAACAAGGTGCTGGACATCGCCGGCGGCACCGGCGACATCGCCCGCCTGCTGGCCGAGGAAACCGGCCCCACCGGCGAGGTCTGGCTCACCGACATCAACGGCTCCATGCTGGGCGTGGGCCGCGACCGCATGCTGGACAAGGGACTGATGCTGCCCGTGGCCCAGTGCGACGCGGAGAAGCTGCCCTTCCCCGGCGACTACTTCGACCTGGTCACCGTCGCCTTCGGCCTGCGCAACATGACCCACAAGGAACTGGCCCTGGCCGAGATGCGGCGGGTGCTCAAGCCCGGCGGCAAGTTGATGGTGCTGGAGTTCTCCAAGGTCTGGAAACCGTTACAGCCCCTGTACGACCTCTATTCCTTCCAGATGCTGCCGCGCATGGGCGACCTGGTCACCAAGGACGCCGACAGCTACCGCTACCTGGCCGAATCCATCCGCATGCACCCGGATCAGGAAACCCTCAAGGGCATGATGGAGTCGGTGGGATTCCAGAAGGTGGACTACTTCAACATGACGGTGGGCGTAGTGGCGCTGCACGTGGGGTACAAGCTCTAACCCGATTTCTTCTTCGCCCTTGGATGCGCCTGATCGTAGACCTGGGCGAGATGCTGGAAATCCAGATGCGTATACACCTGGGTGGTGGACAGGCTGGCATGGCCCAGCATCTCCTGCACCGCCCTTAAATCCCCCGAGGATTGCAGCACGTGGCTGGCGAAGGCGTGGCGCAGGGCGTGGGGATGCACGTGGGCGGTGATGTCCTGGCGTTGCGCCAGTTGCTTCAGGGCCAGGGTCAGAACGCCGGGGGCGATGCGCGCGCCCCGGGCGCCCACGAACAAGGCGGCGGGGTCCCGGGCCACCGCATCACGCACGGCAAGCCAGCGTTCCACGGCCACCAGGGCACGGCTACCGACCGGCACGATGCGGGTTCTGGAGCCCTTGCCGGTCACCTTCACTTCCGCCGCCGTCATATCCAGGCCGCCGATATCCAGGCCGATCAGTTCCGCCCGGCGCAGGCCGGAGGAATACATCAGTTCGAACATGGCCACGTCCCGGATGGCCCAGACGTCGTCGCCAGGGTTCTCGAGCAGATGGGCCATTTCGTCCACCGAAAGGGCGTTGGGCAGTTTCTTCTCGCCCTTGGGCGGCCGCAGGCCCAGGCAGGGATTGGCTTCCACCACACCCTGGCGCGCCAGGTAGTGGAAGAAGCTGCGCCAGGCCGACAGGGTGCGGGCCAGGGTCTTGGCCTTGAGGCCGTGGCCGTGCAGGCCGGCCAGGGCGCGGCGGATGTCGTGGGAGACCAGGGCTTCCGGCGCTGTCTCGCCCACCCGCTCCAGCAGATGGCGCAGGTCGAAGGCGTAGGTGGCGACGGTGGCCGGGCTGTAGTGGCGCGCCGTCAGGGCGGCAAGGAAGGCGGCGATGGCGCTGCCGAGAGGGCCTTCAGCCATACCACCCCCCGGGGTTGGCCACGCCCCTGCTCACCCCCCCCTTTGCAAAAGGGGGGCTGGGGGGGATTTCGACACGCTCCTCGATGACCACCCGGCTTGAATCCCCCCTGCCCCCCCTTTTCCAAAGGGGGGAAAAAGTCGGGGAGACGGGGAAATACGCGCTCATCCCACGCCGGGGAGGAAACGCGAAACGGCCGCGCCGGAGAGTTCCGCCAGCCAGGACAGGTACAGGGTGCCCATCTCCGGGTAGAAGCGCTTGGCGTCTTCCGAGGCCAGCACCAGCAGGCCGTTCAGCTTGTCCTCGCGCAGGGGCGCCAGGGCGAAGGATTTCTGGTTCGCGCCCACCGGGCCGAACCACTCGCGGATTTCCTCCGGCACCTCGCCGCCGCAGCGAGGCTGGGTGAGACCGGTCATCAGCACCTGCACGTCGGCGCTCACCTTGGCGAATTCCGGCATGTCCGGCGCGTTGTCGGCCCAGATCCGCACCGCGCCGTGGGGCACGGCGAAGCTTTCCGACAGGCTCAGGGACAGGGACTGGAACACCGCTTCCAGGCTGCGCGCCCGCATCAGGCCCAGGGACAGCTTGTGCAGCTTGTCGCCGATGGCGTCGTTCTCCTCGGCGAACTGGATGAATTCCCGCAGCTTCAGCTCCAGGCCCCGGGACTTGTCGCGCAGGGCCAGCACCTGGCGTTCGCCCAGGGAGATGGCCTGGCCGCTGTAGGGATGGGGCACGGTGATGTCCGCCAGCAGTTCGGGGTGGCCGACGAAGAAGTCCGGGTTGAGCTTGAGGAATTCGTTGATCTGTTCGGGGGTGATGTTCATGGATTCTTGGTCTCGTGGGGATCAGAGTTCAATCTCGCCGTGGAACACGCCGACGGCCGGGCCGGTCATGAACACGGATCGGCCCTCGCCGGCCCAGCGGATGGAAAGGTCGCCGCCGCGGGTGTGCACCGTGACCGCGTCATCCAGCAATCCCCGGGTCATGCCGGCGACGGCGGCGGCGCAGGCGCCGGTGCCGCAGGCCAGGGTTTCGCCGCTGCCGCGCTCGAATACGCGCAGGCGGATTTCGTTGCGGCCGACGATCTGCATGAAGCCGGCGTTGACCCGCTGGGGAAAGCGCGGATGGCGTTCGATGAGGGGACCGATTTCCGCCACCGGCGCGGCTTCCACGTCCTCGACCATCCACACCGCGTGGGGATTGCCCATGGACAGGACGGAGATCTCCAGTTCCCGGCCGGCCACATCGAGCCGGTAGGTCAATCGCCGCTCCGGGGCGTCGAAGGGGATATCGGCGGGATCGAGGCGGGGCGGTCCCATGTCCACGGTGACCCGGCCGTCCGCCTCCAGCCTCGGCACGATGATGCCGGCGGCGGTCTCCACGCGGATTTCCCGCTTGGGCGTCAGGCCCTGGTCGTGCACGAAACGCACGAAGCAGCGGGCGCCGTTGCCGCACTGCTGCACCTCGCCGCCGTCGGCGTTGAAGATGCGGTAACGAAAATCCGTGTCGGGCCGGGTGGGAGCCTCCACCAGCAGGATCTGGTCGCAGCCCACGCCGAAATGGCGGTCGGCGATGGCCCGGAACTGGGCCGGGCTCAGGTCGACGCGGCGGCTGACGCCGTCGAACACGACGAAATCGTTGCCGGCGCCCTGCATCTTGGTGAACGGGAGTTTCATGGCCGCATTATCGGGCAGTTCGCGCCGAACCGGCGAGCTTGGCCGGGATCGAGGCTGCCGGCATGGCTCAGGCGCCGGATGCGGGGCTCGCCTCTTCCTGGGCCAATCTCAGGATGTAATGGGCGAAATCCGGGTCCTCGCCGCGCAGGAGCGTGGGCAGGCGTTCACGGAATTCCTCCCGCTGGCACCACTCGCGCATGTAGTCCTCCCAGGAATGCCAGCGCCGCAGCTGCTTCTCGGCCATGTCCGGCTCCCAGGCCAGCAGGTAGGCCCGCTCGAACAGGGAAATCAGCATGTCGAAGATGACCCACATGCGTTCCCGCTGCTCCTCCGTCAGGTCCGGCGTGGAGGCCTGGCTGCGCAACTTCAGGTCCGGGTTGGCCAGCACCACTTCCAGGAAATCGATGTAGGCGTCGGACAGCTGCTGCCAGATGGCCTCCTCCTCGTTCTCCCGTTCCTTGCGCTGATCGAACAGGAACACGCCGATGGCGAAGGGCAGGCCCACCACCGTGACCATGTAGGACAGCAGTTCCCAGGCTTCCAGGTCCACGCGACGCCTATCCCATCAGGCCCAGGTAGTCCTTGTAGATGCAGCGGTCCATCACCACGCACAGGCCCGCTTCCCGGGCCCGTTCCGCCGCCTCCTCGTGGACGATGCCCTCCTGGATCCAGATGGCCGGGGCGTTGATGGCCAGGCATTCCTCGACGATGCCGGGGATGGCGGCGGATTCCCGGAACACGTCCACCAGGTCCACCGGGAAGGGGATGTCGGCCAGGCGGGCGTAGGCCTTCTCGCCCAGCACCTGCTCCATCGCCGGCCGCACCGGCACGATGCGGTAGCCGAACTTCTGCATGGCCTGGGACACGCCGTAGCTGGGCCGGTCGGGCTTGGGCGAAAGCCCCACCACGGCGATGGTCTTGACGCGCTGGAGCAGCGCCTTGATGTCCTCGGGTCCGGGATTCTGGAAGCTCATGTCGTCTCCTGCTGGTTGGGGTGGCCAGTCGCCATTGTAGGAGCCGGCGCCTACAGGGGCTTGGCCATGACGTAATCATCCATCACGAAGCCCCCGCCGATGTCCTCCATGACCAGGGTGGCCACCGTGAAGCCGTGCTTGAGATAGGCATCGATGGCCGCCTGGTTGCGCCGGTTCACCCGCAGCACCAGGCGGCTGAAGCCATGGGCCTTGGCGCGCGAGGCCACCTCGGCCATGAGCATGCCGCCGATGCCCCGCCGTTGCCAGTCCACATCCACATAGAGTTTGTCCAGCTTGTAATCACCCTCTTCCAGGGCATGCCCATGGGCGAAACCCACCAGCGCGTCCCCGGCCCGGGCCGCCAGCCAGAGGTCGCCCCGGGCCAGGAGCTGGCGCACCAGGCCGGGCTTGTAGCGCTCGGCCAGCATGTATTCGATCTGTTGCGACGTGATGATGCCCGGGTAGTGCCCGCGCCAGACCCTGCCGGCCAGGTCCACCAGGGCTTCGGCCTCGTCGAGCCGCAACGGCGACACATCAATCCTCATACAGTTGGCCCTTTACCCCGCCCGGCTGGGTCTTGAAGCGCCGGTGCAGCCAGAAATACTGCTCGGGCATTTCCCGCACGCGCTCCTCGATGAAGGCGTTCATGCGCCGGGTATCGGCCTCCACGTCGCGGCTTGGGAAATCCTCCCAGGCGGGGTAGAAGCGGGTGACACAGCCGGCGCCCTCCTGCCGCGTGACGCAGGGCACGACCACCGCGCCGGTGGCCCTGGCGAGGCGGGACAGGCCGGTGACGGTGGCGGCGGGCACCCCGAAAAACGGCACGAAGATGGCGTCCTTGGGGCCGAAATCCATGTCCGGCAGGTAATAGAACGGCAGTCCCTTGCGGATGGCGCGGATCACCGGCTTGATGCCGTCGCGGCGGGAATACATCTCGGAAGGCCGCTCGCCCCGGCCGAACCGGGTGCGGGCGTGGAGCATGAGCCGGTCCAGGTGGGGGTTCTTGATGCGCGCGTAGAGGGAGACCAGGGGCGCGAAATCGGCGGAAACCCGCACGCCCCCCACATTGAGGCCGACGAAATGGGGCGCCAGCCAGATGACCGGCTTGCCGGCGTGGGCCAGGTAGTGTTCGACCCCCTCCAGACGCGTGAGCCGTTCCACCTGCCCTCGGCTCCCCCACCAGGACACGGTGTCCTGCAGGAACGCCCGCCCCAGGGCCCGGAAGTGGGCCCGCGCCACCGAGTCGCGCTCGGCCTCGGACCACTCGGGGAAGCACAGGCGCAGGTTGGTTTCGGCGATATGGCGGCGCTCCGCCGCCAGGTAATACAGCAAGGACCCCAGGCCGGCGCCGAACGCCCCGAGGGCGGGCAGGGGCAGCACGGCATGCAGCAGCCGCAACAGGAGGATGCCCAATCGCCTCATGTCCCGCCTCCCGCCGGCCGCCTGGACACACGGGCAATCAAAACAAGGAGTTGGGAAATGGCGGGAATCAAGAGTCTGAGCGAAACCGGAAGTTGACCTGCGATGCCGTGCAAGGCTAGCATGCGGACGCCGCCGAGTTAATTGCAGCGATGCATTCACGACAAATTGCGGGCGGGATACAAATCCAGCTAAAGCGTCCCGCTCCTGTTCCCCGGAGCCGGTTCGCCGGTCAAGGATGGGGATACACACAGGAGCCGTTCAATGAGCAAGGATTATTTCTTCACCTCGGAATCCGTTTCCGAAGGCCATCCGGACAAGGTCGCCGACCAGATTTCCGATGCCATCCTGGACGCCATCCTGGCCCAGGACCCCACCGCCCGCGTCGCCGCCGAAACCCTGGTGAGCACCGGCCTGGTGATGCTGGCGGGCGAGATCACCACCCATGCCCAGGTCAACTACGCCAGGGTGGCGCGGGAAACCATCCGTTCCATCGGCTATGCCGACCCCCACCTGCGCTTCGACGCCGACGGCTGCTCGGTGCACGTCTGCTACGGCCAGCAGAGCCCGGACATCGCCCAGGGCGTGGACCGGGCCTCCGACGACTACCTGAACCAGGGCGCCGGCGACCAGGGCCTGATGTTCGGCTACGCCTGCGACGAAACGCCCTCCCTGATGCCCATGCCCATCTACCTGTCACACCGGCTGGTGGAACGCCAGTCCATGCTGCGCAAGGACGGCCGCCTGCCCTGGCTGCGCCCGGACGCCAAGTCCCAGGTCACGCTCCGCTATGTGGACGGCAAGCCCCACAGCATCGACACCGTGGTGCTGTCCACCCAGCACACGCCGGAAATGACCGAACTCGAAGGCGGCGGCAAGCGCATGAAGCAGTCCGCCATCGACGCCATCATCGAGGACATCATCCAGCCCGTGCTGCCCAGGGAACTGGTGAAGGGCGACATCAAGTACCTGGTGAACCCCACCGGCGTGTTCGAGATCGGTGGCCCCCACGGCGACGCCGGCCTCACCGGCCGCAAGATCATCGTCGATACCTACGGCGGCGCGGCGCCCCACGGCGGCGGCGCCTTCTCCGGCAAGGACCCGTCCAAGGTGGACCGCTCCGCAGCCTACGCCGCCCGCTACGTGGCCAAGAACATCGTCGCCGCCGGCCTGGCCAGCAAATGTCTCGTCCAGGTCAGCTACGCCATCGGCGTCGCCAGGCCCACCAGCGTCATGGTGGAAACCTACGGCACCGGCAGGATTTCCGACGAGAAACTGACCGAGCTGGTCATGCGGCACTTCGACCTGCGCCCCAAGGGCATCGTCGCCATGCTCGACCTGCTGCGTCCCATCTACCGCAAGACCGCCGCCTACGGCCACTTCGGCCGCGACGAACCGGAGTTCACCTGGGAATCCACCAACAAGGCGGAAATCCTCAAGGCGGACGCCGGTCTCTGATTTTTCCGACCCCGCCGAGGGGCGCTGCGACCCATGCCCATGGGCCAGGCTCGGACGGGGTTACCTGATGGAACCGCGCCCGTTCATGCAAGGAGTTGTTCAATGAACGCGTTCACCGACTACCAGGTCGCCGACCTGGCCCTGGCCGACTGGGGCCGCAAGGAAATCCGCATCGCCGAGACCGAGATGCCCGGCCTCATGGCCATCCGCGAGGAATACGCGGCCAGCCAGCCCCTCAAGGGCGCCCGCATCACCGGCAGCCTGCACATGACCATCCAGACCGCCGTGCTGATCGAGACCCTCACCGCCCTGGGCGCCCAGGTGCGCTGGGCCTCCTGCAACATCTTCTCCACCCAGGACCACGCCGCCGCCGCCATCGCCGCCGACGGCATCCCGGTTTACGCGGTAAAAGGTGAATCCCTGACCGACTACTGGGACTACACCCACAAGATCTTCGAGTGGCCCGATGGTGGTTACAGCAACATGATCCTGGACGATGGCGGCGATGCGACGTTATTGCTCCATCTCGGCGCCCGCGCCGAGACCGACATCAACGTGCTGGCCAAGCCCGGCAGCGAGGAGGAGACCATCCTGTTCGCCGCCATCAAGGCCAAGCTGGCCACCGATCCCACCTGGTATTCCACCCGCCTCAAGCACATCAAGGGCGTCACCGAGGAAACCACCACCGGCGTGCACCGCCTGTACCAGATGCACGAGCGGGGCGAACTCAAGTTCCCCGGCATCAACGTCAACGATTCCGTCACCAAGTCCAAGTTCGACAACCTGTACGGTTGCCGCGAGTCCCTGGTGGACGGCATCAAGCGCGCCACCGACGTGATGGTGGCGGGCAAGATCGCCCTGGTGTGCGGCTACGGCGACGTGGGCAAGGGCTCCGCCCAGGCCCTGCGCGCCCTCTCCGCCCAGGTCTGGGTCACCGAGGTGGACCCCATCTGCGCCCTCCAGGCCGCCATGGAAGGCTACCGGGTGGTGACCATGGAATACGCCGCCGACAAGGCCGACATCTTCGTCACCGCCACCGGCAACTACCACGTCATCACCCACGACCACATGGCCGCCATGAAGGACCAGGCCATCGTCTGCAACATCGGCCACTTCGACAACGAAATCGACGTCGCTTCCGTCGAGAAGTACCCGTGGGAAGAGATCAAGCCCCAGGTGGACCACATCATCTTCCCTGACGGCAAAAGGATCATCCTGCTGGCCAAGGGCCGTCTGGTGAACCTCGGCTGCGCCACCGGCCATCCGTCCTACGTGATGTCCAGCTCCTTCGCCAACCAGACCATCGCCCAGATCGAACTGTTCACCCGGACCGAGAACTACCCGGTGGGCGTCTACACCCTGCCCAAGCACCTGGACGAGAAGGTGGCGCGCCTGCAGTTGAAGAAGCTCAACGCCCAGCTCACCACCCTCACCGACCAGCAGGCCGCCTACATCGGCGTGCCGGTGCAGGGGCCGTACAAGGCCGAGCACTACCGGTATTGACAGCCCCCCGGGCGGGTTCCATATTGGCTCCATAACGCATCCGTTGTGGAGCCAATCATGCCCAACCTGTCCATCAAATCCGTGCCCGAGGAACTGGCGGAAAGCCTCCGCCAGCGGGCCGCCCGCAACCATCGCTCGCTGCAAGGCGAGTTGATGGCGATTCTGGAAGAAGCGGTGGCTCACCAGCCTCTGCATGTCGTTCAACCTCATTCTCCCGGTTTGGACTGGCGTGCCCGTCTGGAAACCTTGTCCGGTTCGATGGCCCCCAAGAGTAAAAAAGACGCGGACCAGATCGTCGCCGATATCCGCCGTACCCATCCCGAACCCCGTAACGCGCCTTCTTCAACGGAGATCATTCGCCAGATGCGAGATGAGCACTATGGAGAGGCCTGGGTCGCGGCGGGCATCAAGGATGGCCCCTGGCCTCCCGCGCCGATAAGCGAGGAAGGAACGGGCCATAAGTCATGAGTGGGGTCCAGATCGCCGAACCGTTACTCGCCTACTGGCCCAAGCCCCCGGCAATCGTGGATTGCAATCTGGTGGCCGCCATCGTCTTTGACGAGGAAAGACAAGTGGAGGCCCTGGCTGCTCTGGGTGGCAAACACCCTGTAGCGCCGACCCTGTTGCGTTATGAGATGGCCAATGTGGCGATGAACAAACTGCGCCGTCGGGAATGCCAACTGGATGAGGCCCTGGAAGGGCTGGGCCATTTCGACGCTTTCGCCATCGATCTTGCCGAAGTGGCCCTGGCCCCTGTTTTACAACTGGCCGACCGCTACCAGCTCTCCGCCTACGAGGCCGCCTACCTCTGGCTGGCCGGCGAACTGCGGGCGCCACTGCTCACCTTCGACAGCCGGTTGGCCGAAGCGGGACGGGATTACCTGGCCCGGCTGCCTCCGCCGTGAGCCGAGCTATTAAAGCCGGCTTTAATTTGTCTGTGCGCTAATAAAAGTTGTGGCCGTTTTCTTTAATAGCGGCCAGCCTTGTTGAACTTGAAACGTCATGTGACCGGAATTCGGCCTGATGTGGAAATCCACATCAGGCCAAGCTTCGTCCCCCACCAGATCAGATTCCCGAAGGAATTACCCTCTGCGGGAAAATGTATCCTCCCGGCATGAATCCATCCCCCTATCGCGGCCGCTTCGCCCCCACCCCCTCGGGACCGCTGCACTTCGGTTCCCTGGTGGCCGCCCTGGGCAGTTGTCTCGATGCCCGCGCCCAGGGCGGCGCGTGGCTGGTGCGCATGGAGGACGTGGACCCGCCGCGGGTGGTGGCGGGCGCGGCGGATGCGATCCTGCGCAGCCTGGAGGCCTATGGTTTCGAGTGGGACGGGCCGGTGATGTGGCAGGGCCGGCGCGGGGAGGCCTATCAGGCGGCCCTGGAGCGGCTGGTCGCGGCGGGCCGGGTGTATGGCTGCACGTGCACCCGCAAGGCCATCGCGGAATGCGCCCGGATGGGCGCGGATGGCCCGGTCTATCCCGGCACCTGCCGGGGCCGGCCGGCGGGTGAGGGCACGGCGTGGCGTTTCCTGGCGCCGGATCGCCGGGTGGTATTCCAGGATGTGCTGCTGGGCCGGGTGGCCTGCGATATCGCGACGGAATGCGGCGATTTCGTGCTGAAGCGGGCCGACGGGGTGTTCGCCTACCAGTTGGCGGTGGTGGTGGACGATGCCGAGCAGGGCATCACCCATGTGGTTCGGGGCGCCGACCTGCTGGCCTCGACGCCGCGCCAGATCGTGCTGCAACGGGCCCTGGGCCATGCCACGCCGGTTTTCCTGCACTTGCCTGTGGTGCTGGATGGGTTGGGGGAGAAGCTGTCCAAGCAGACCCTGGCGGCGCCGATCGATGATGCCCATCCCTTGCCGGCCTTGTTGCGGGCGGCGCGCTTCCTCGGGATGGACGCGGGCGATGCCGTTGGAAGCTTGGGGGAATTCTGGTGGTGGGCCCGCCGGAACTGGCGGCGGGAGAATTTGCCGGCGGTGCGGGGCGGGAAGCTGGTTGGGTAATCGCGACCTGGAGTTCGCCCCAGGATAAGCGGGGGTAGCCGGTCCGGGTTCAGCCGCCGGTCATGCTCATGAAGCGCACCAGCTTTTGCGGGGCCTCGGTGAACTCGTGGCGTTCCGGCTTGAGGTCGATGGCCAGGCGGATGGCTTCGGTGATTTCCCTGTCCGTGGCGCCGCCGCGCAAGAGGCTGCGGAAGTCCATGCGTTCTTCCTGGCCCAGGCAGAGGTGCAGGACGCCGTCCACGGTGAGGCGGACCCGGTTGCAGGTTTCGCAGAAGTGCTGGGAGATGGGGGTGATGAAGCCGACGGTGAAACCGCCGTCGGGCGTGCCCAGGTAGCGGGCCGGGCCGCCGCCGGGCATGACGGTATCCACCAGGCCGAACCGTTCCTTCAGTTGGGCTTTCACCGGCTGCAGGTCCACGTAGCCCATCTTGCGGGCGGTGTCGCCCATGGGCATGACCTCGATGAGGCGCAGCACGAAGCCCTTTTCCATGCAGTAGGCGACGATGTCGTCGATCTCGTCGGCGTTTTCCCGCATGGCCACCATGTTGACCTTGATGGGCCTGAAGCCGGCGTCGCGGCCGGCATCCAGGCCGGCCAGGATCTTGTCCAGCACCGGGCGGCCGTTGATCCTCTCCACGCCTTCCGGGCGCAGGGAGTCCAGGCTGACGTTGAGGCGGGTGACGCCGGCCTGCTTCAGGTCCCGGGCCATGCTCGCCAACTGGGTGGCGTTGGTGGAGATGGACAGGTCCTCGATGCCGGGAATGGCGGCGACGCGCCGGCAAAGATCGGTAATGTTCTTGCGCAGCAGGGGTTCGCCGCCGGTCAGGCGCAGGCGCTTGAGGCCCAGGTCGGCGAACAGGCGGATCAGGCGCTCGATCTCGTCGAAGGTCAGCCAGTGGTCGGGTTCCTCGAAGCCCTTGAAGCCTTCCGGGATGCAATAGGCGCAGCGCAGGTCGCAGCGGTCCGTGACGGAGAGCCGGAGGTATTCGATGCGTCGTCCAAAGCGGTCAACCAGGGTGTTCATGAGCTTTCTATCGGCCTGTTATACGCGGCAAAATGTAGCCGTTTGCCTGATGACAGTGAAGCGCGGTTCTTGATCTTCGGCAAGAGCAAACCTGCCCGCCTTGATCTGGATCATGAGTCGGTCGAATCGCTTCCGCCAACATGGCGTCCACCAGCCCTTTTCATCCATCACCAGGCCCTCGCGCAGCATGAAAGTATTGGGATTCGCCGGCTACAGCGGCGCCGGCAAAACCACCCTCATCGAACGCCTGTTGCCCCGCCTCGGCGCGGCGGGCCTGCGCGTGTCGGTCATCAAGCAAAGCCATCACGATTTCGAGGTGGATGTGCCGGGCAAGGATTCCTGGCGACACCGACGGGCCGGCGCCAGCGAGGTGCTGTTGACCTCGCCCCATCGCTGGATGCTGGTGGGCGAACTGCGCGGCGAACCGGAGCCGGATCTCGCCGCCCACATCGCCCGCCTGTCGCCCTGTGATCTGGTCCTGGTCGAAGGCTACAGGCATGCCGACCTGGCCAAGATCGAGGTCTGGCGCGCCGCCAACGCCAAACCCTGGCTGCACCCGGATGATTCCCGCTGCATCGCCGTGGCGGCCGACGGCATGCCGCCCGGCGACCTGCCCCGCTTCCACCCGGACGACCTGGAGGCCATCGCCAGCTTCATCCAGGCCTGGGTGCGGCGATGACCCCCGCCGCCCGTCACCCCCAACCCTCTCCAGTCAGCGGGAGAGGGGAGCGTCGCGAGTCGCTGACGCGGCTTTCACGCTAAGCTTGCCTTCCCTTCGGAGCCGACGCCATGAATATCCGCCTTCTCTATTTCGCCCGCCTGCGGGAAGTTCTCGGCCTGGACCGGGAAATCCTCTCCCTCCCCCAGGCGGAGCCGAGCCTGGCCGACCTGCTGGCCGAACTGCGCGGCCGCGGGGGCGTCTGGACCGAGGAGCTGGCGGAGGGGCGCGCCTTCCGCATGGCGGTCAACCAGGATGTCGCGGGGCCGGAAGCCCGGCTGCGGGACCAGGATGAAGTGGCCATTTTCCCGCCCGTGACCGGCGGCTGATTGTTCCCGGCCAGGCCCAGCCTCCCGTCGCCTTGAATCGGGGAGACCCTGCCCCCCAGGCCCGTTCCGTCATGCAAGAAGACGACACGCCTTCCCTGCGCCACCAGCTGGTCAACTGGCTGTTCACGCCCCTGTTCCTGCTGCTGCTGTTCTCCACGGTGACCGGCTACATGGCGGCGGTGACGCTGTCCAACAAGCCCTATGATCTCGTGCTGATGGAGCGGGCGCGTCTGCTGGCCAGCCGCTACACCCTGCATCCGGATGGCGACGTGGCGGCGCTCTACCGGCTTTTTCCCGAGGACGAGGGCGAGTTCCGCTTCTCCCTGCATGACGAGTGGGGCCGCAAGATCGCCGCCAGCGGACGGCTGCCGACCCCGCGGCCGGCGGATTACCAGTTGAAGTCGCCCCAGTTGCGCGACACCCAGTTCCAGGGCCGGAAACTGCGCCTGGTCAGTCTCCAGGTCACCCTGGCCAGCGGTGAAACCATCCTGGTCCAGGTGGCGGAGCCCGTCGATGCGCGCCTCAGCCTGGGCCGCAGCATCCTGGGCAACATCGTCATTCCCCAGTTCATGTTCATCGTCATCGCCGGCGTCGCGGTGTGGATCGGGCTCAAGCGCGGCTTCGACCCCCTGGAGCGGCTGCGCCGGGAAGTGGCGGCCCGGCCGCGCAACGACCTGCGGCCCCTGGACGAGACCCGGGCGCCCGGCGAAATCCGGCCCCTGATCCTGGAAGTGAACGCGCTGATCGAACGCCTGAAGGCGATGATGGATGCCCAGCGCCGCTTCGTCGCCGACGCCGCCCACCAGTTGCGCACGCCCTTCGCCGGCCTGAAATCCCAGGCGGAACTGGCCAGGCGGGAACCCCTGGCCGAACCGGTGCGCGAACCCCTGGAGCGCATCTGCGACAGCGCCCAGCGCTGCAGCCACCTGGTCAACCAGCTCCTGACCCTGGCCCGCAACGAGCCGGAGGCCCGCCTCAACGCGCCCATGGAACTGCTGGACCTGCACCGGGTGGCCCAGGACACGGCGGCCCACTGGGTACCCGAGGCCCTGCGCAAGAACATCGACCTGGGCTTCGAGGGCATCGACCGGCAGATCCCCATCAAGGGTAACGAAGCCAGCCTGCGGGATCTGATCGACAACCTGCTGGACAACGCCATCCGCTACACCCCCGAGAACGGCCACATCACCGTGCGGGTGGGCTACGGGGATTCGGCCTGGCTGGAGGTGGAAGACGACGGCCCGGGCATTCCGCCCGAGCAGCGGGAACTCGTCTTCGAACGCTTCCACCGCATTCCCGGCAGCGGTCAGCCGGGAAGCGGCCTGGGCCTGGCCATCGTGCAGGAGGTGGCGCTGCGCCATGGCGCCTCGGTCCACGCCGGCGAGGGCCGGGGCAATGTCGGCGCCCTGTTCACGATCCGATTCCCCCACCACGGTTCGGCGGGAAAGCTGGGCTAGCCGTGTCCCCGCCTCGTTGAGCGCGGGGCCGCTCAGAACTGGAAGAAGCCTTCCAGCCTGCCCTGCAGCTTCTTGGCCTGGCGCAGGGCTTCCTTGAGGAAGGTGCGATCCAGGGTGGAAAGGTCATCCGGCGCCACCCGGTTGCTGAGGGGCTGGCCATGGGCCAGTTGCTGCTGGTGCAGGCGCAGGCGCAACTGCTGGATATGGTGGAACGCCTCCACCCAGCCGCCCACCTCGGCATCGTCCATCTTCCAGGTGGCGGCGGCGGCGCGCAGGCGCGCCGCGGTGGTGGTCTCGGCGAGACCGGCGGCCAGGGCGAAAATGCGCGCCGCGTCCACGAACAGGGTGGCGCCGTTGATCTTGAGGTCCAGGGTACCGGCGGCCCCGCCCTCGCCGTCGGTGACGAAATCCCGCACCAATCCCAGGGGCGGCCGGTTGCCCAGGGCATTGAGGGTCATGAGCTTGAGGAAGCGGCGGTTGCCCTTGACCTTGTCGATCAGCCAGGCCCGCAGCGATCCGGCCAGGCCCGCGTCGCCGGCCAGGGCGCGGAAATCGAAGAAGATGGTGGCGTTCAGCAATACCGGGGCATCGCCCCGGAACAGCCATTCGGAAAACGTCGCCTGCCATTCTTCCAGGGACAGGCACCACTTGGGATTGCCGGCCATGATTTCGCCCTTGCACAGGGCAAAGCCGCAGGCGGCCAGCCATTGGTTCACCTGCCGCGCCACCGGCAGCAGCCGTTCGCGCATGGCGTCGGGGCTGGCCCCCTCGGTGGGCACGAAGATCAGGCCGTTGTCCTGGTCGGTCAGCAGGGTCTGCTCGTAGCGGCCCTCGGAGCCCAGGGCCAGCCAGCACCAGGAGATGTCCTCCAGGCCGGCATCGGCGAATGCCAGGTAGAGGATGCGCTGGGCGAGCTGGTCGTTGAGCTCGGAAACCAGGCGGGTAAGCTGTTCCGCCTCCAGCCCCTGGGCCATGAGCATGCGCGCCAGCTTGCGAATGTCCTCGGCCGCCGTCACCAGCGTGTCCAGATCCTGGGCCTCCGCCAGGGCGGCGGCGATGTTGCCCACGCCCAGGCGCTGCAGGGCGAACAGGTCCTTTTCCGACACCACGCCCAGGATGCCGCCTTCCGGCGTGGTCACCACCACGTGGTGGATCAGGCGCCGGGCCATGGCCAGGGCGGCTTCCATGGCGGTGGCCTCGCCGCCCAGGCAGAACGGATTCCGGGTCATGACCGCGCTCATGGGCCGGTCCAGGTCGCATTCGTCCACCGCCACCCGGTCGCGCAGGTCGTTCAGGGTGAACACGCCGGCCGGCCGGCCGGCCGCGTCCGCCACCAGGATGGAGCCCACCCGCTCGCTTCGCATCAAGGCCAGCGCGGCGCGCACCGGCATGTCCGGCGGGCAGGTCACCGGCTCCCTTCGCAGCAGGGAAGACAGGGGCGTGGTCAGGGTCTCGGGCGGGGGAGGCATGGCGAAAGGGGGGCTTTTGTGCATTGCATCATACTGCCATGCGATGCAGGTATCGCCAAGCCCCCTGGCGTCGGGCGGTTTCCCGGGCCAGCGTGAGGAAGCGGGAGGATGCGCCCAGCTGGCCATTGGCTTCCAGGGCGCGCGCCTTCAATTCCAGCAGGCGCGCCTTGAGGTGATGCTGGCCATGGCGCTCGATTTGCTCCAGGGCCTCGTCCAGCCAGGTCAGCGACCAGGCCGGAGCCGTGTGGAACGCGGCCTCGGCGTGCAGCGCTTGTGCCCGCGCCGCGTCGACCGGGGAGATTCGCCGCAGCAGCGCGAGGGCGGCATGGGCGGGCGCGGGACCGGCGGGATCGTCGTCCCGGCCCAGCCGGGCGCGGGCCCAGTGCAGAAAGAGGACGGCCCAGGCCTGATCGGAATCCGACTCCGCCACGTGGGCGGCGTTCCGATAATCCGCGCCCAGGGTCAGCGCGGCCTCGGCATCGTCGGTCAGGCAGAGCATTGAAACCCGCGCCCGCAGGCGATGAAGGGCTGGCGGCCGGACCGGCCAGGCGGCTTCGGCCGGGGGCGGGGCGTCCGCCGTCTCGTCTTGCAGCCACAGGCAACGGGCGCGCAGATCCAGGAGATCGGCGGTCAGTTCGGCCTCGTCCGGTTGGTACTGGTCCGGCTGGTCCTCGTCCGCTTGCGACAGGGTTCCGGGCTCGGGAAGGCTGGCCAGCGCCTCGCGGAAACGGCCCATGGCGTAAAGCGTCCGTCCCAGCGCCAGCGAGGCCCTGAGCCGGGCGTGGCGTCCCTGGTCGCGGGCCAGTTCCGGCAGGCGCCAGGCAAAGGGATAAGAACGGGCCGGACCGAAGCGGTCGTGCAGCAGCGCCCAGGTGGCATGACGCTGTTCGAAGGCGCTCGTTCCCGGGGCGGGCGGTGCTTGCTCGGGCATATATCCGGGCCGAAGCGCCGAAGACCGCCTCAGTCGCCCTCGTCCTTCAGGTTCCGCGCCAGCAGGGCCGCGACCGCTTCGCGCGGCGGCGTTTCCTGCTTGAGTATCTGGGCCACCGCCGCGGTGATGGGCATCTCCACGCCCAGTTCCCGGGCCAGGGCGGCGACCTCGATGGCGGTGGTGGCGCCTTCCGCCACATGGCCCAGCTCGCGCAGGGCGCCTTCCAGGCTCTCTCCCGCCGCCAGGCGGAAACCGAGTTGACGGTTGCGCGACAGATCGCCGGTGCAGGTGAGGATCAGGTCGCCCATGCCGGACAAGCCCATGAAGGTTTCCGGGTGGCCGCCCAGCTTCAGGCCCAGCCGGGTCAATTCGGCCAGCCCCCGGGTGATGAGGGCGGCCCGGGCGTTGAGGCCGAAGCCCAGGCCGTCGGCGATGCCGGCGGCGATGGCGATGACGTTCTTCACCGCGCCGCCCAGTTCCACCCCCGCCACATCGGTGCTGGAGTACAGGCGCAGCATGGGATCGTGCAGCCGCCGCGCCACCCGGCGGGCGAACTCGGCATCCGGGCTGGCCACGGTGAGCGCGGCGGGCAGGCCCTGGGCCACTTCCTTGGCGAAGCTGGGCCCGGACAGCACGGCGGCGGGCGGATGCTCCGGCCAGGCCTGGGCCAGGACGGCATGGGGGAGTTTCCGGGTGCCCGTTTCCAGCCCCTTGCACAGCCAGACCAGGGGCCTGGCGATGCCCGACTGGCGCAGGGACACGGCCAGGGAGCGGAAGCCGTTGCTGGGCACGGCGGCGATGAGCAGATCCGCATCCGCCACCACGCCGGCCAGGTCGGCGGAGGCCCCAAGCCCCTGCGGCAAGGGAAAACCGGGCAGATAGCGGCGGTTTTCCCGCTCCCGCTCCATGGCGAGGGCGTGCTCCGCCGAGCGGGTCCATAGTTTCACCGGCTCATGGCCGGCCAGGCGGATCGCCAGGGCCGTGCCCCAGGCGCCGGCGCCGAGAACCCCGATGCTCACGGCGAACCCCGTTCGCGCCGCCTAGTTGGGCTTCTGGCCCTGGACCTGTTGCTGCTGCTGCATGTACAGCACCTCGAAGTTGACCGGCTGCAGCATCAGGGGCGGGAAGCCGGCCTTGAGCACGGCGTCGGACACGGCCTCGCGGGCGTAGGGGAACAGGATGTTGGGGCAACCGATGCCCAGGGCCGGCTCCATGGCTTCCTTGGGAATGTTCTGGATGCGGAAGATGCCGGCCTGCTGCAATTCCACCAGAAAGGCGGCCTTGTCCTTCATCTTGGCGTTGATGGTCAGGGTCAGGATGGTCTGGTAGATGCCGTTTTCCTGGTCCACCGGCGCGCTCTGGGTATTGAGCTGCATGTCGATCTGGGGCGGGTCGCGATCCAGGAAGATGGCGGGGGCGTTGGGCACTTCCACGGAAAGATCCTTGATGTAGATCTTTTCGATGTTGAAGACGGGCATGGCTTGCTGTTCGGGTTGCTGATCGGTCATGACGGAGTCCGGTGTGTGGGAAAAACAGGGATTATAGCCCCAGCCCCATGAGGCTTAAGGGACAGTCCCGCGGCGCGGTTCTGCCTACACCCGGGCCAGCCAGGCCTGAAGCTGCTGGGCCGGCAAGGCGCCCGCCACCCGGTCCACCTCGCGGCCGCCCTTGAACAGGGCCAGGGTGGGGATGCTGCGGATGCCATGGCGGCCGGCGAGTTGCTGCTCCGCCTCCGTGTTCACCTTGGCGAAGCGCACCCGGCCCACGTACTGGCCGGCCATCTGGGCGAAGGTCGGCGCGAATTGCTTGCAGGGACCGCACCAGGGCGCCCAGAAATCCACCAGCACGGGCAGTTCGTTGCGGGCGATGAACTTGTCGAAGCTGGCGGCGCCGAGCTCCACCGGCTGGGCGGGCAGGACTTCCGCGCCGCACTTGCCGCATTTCGGGTGCTGGTTCAGGCGTTCTGCGGGCACGCGGTTGACCGCGCCGCAGTGGGGGCAGACGAGTTCCATATCAGTTCCCCACGACCATTTCGCTGGAACCGGCATCCCCCACGGGGGGAAACGAGCGCTGCAAGCAAGGGGGCTGTTTCATTTCAGTCTGCGGAATGTTGCACTGCAAACCAGATGGTGGCCGCCCGGAGAAAATCAAGCATCGCCGCCCTCGCCGGCGGCCGGCGTCAGGCCGCGAGCAGGGGATCCAGTTCGCCGCCCGCATCCAGCGCGGACAGGTCGTCGAAACCGCCCACGTGGCGGTCGCCGATGTAGATCTGGGGCACGGTGCGGCGGCCGGTGATGCGCATCATCTCCTCGCGCTGGGCCGGATCGAGATCGACGCGGATTTTTTCGATCTGGGTCACGCCCTTCTTGTTCAGCAGTTTCTCGGCCATGACGCAGTAGGGGCAGACGGCGGTGCAGTACATCTTCACTTTGGGCATTTTGCTTCCTCGATCTTGCGGGGTGGAGATCATTTTTCCTTGGGCAGGCCCGCCTGCTCCCAGGCGATCATGCCGCCGGCCAGGTTGTGCAGGTTCTCGAAGCCGGCTTTCTTGAGCAGGCCGCAGGCCGAGCCCGAGCGATTGCCGCTGCGGCACACGGCGACGATGGGCTTGCCCTTGTATTTCTCCAGGTCGGCGATGCGGTTCTTCAACTGGCCCAGGGGGATGTGCCTGGCTTTGGCGATGTGGCCGTCGGACCATTCGGACTGCTCGCGCACATCCAGCACCAGGGCGTCCTCGTGGTTGAACAGCAGCACCGCCTCCTGGGGGCCGACCTGCTTGATGCCCGAGAGCCGGCCGAACAGGCCGCCGCCGCCCAGCAGCATGAAACCGGAGACTGCCGCCAGCAGGATGAGCCAGATGTTTTGGGTGATGAATTCCATGGATTAGCCGCGCCTGTTCGCAAAAGCCGGCAAGTTTACCGTCAGTTGCAGCAGGCGCCACCTTCCTTGAAGCCCATCTTCTTCAGGATGCCGACCAGGGGGCACAGGTTGGTGAAGCCGGACTGGAACAGGTTGAGGCCGACGAAGGCGGTGAACCACATCCAGCTCACCTGGGACAGGTCGGCCTGGCCGCCGAAGTGGGCCAGGGCCAGGGACAGCAGGATGAAGAAACCGGCGACGATGCGGACGATGCGTTCGATGGACATGGAGACTCCTTGGGAAGTGATGAGGACTGGGGACCGGGGACTGAGTGGTATCGCCGCCACTCAGTCCTCGCTACTCGCTACTCGCCGCTGCCACAGGTAATACATCAGCGGGATGACCACCAGGGTCAGCGCGGTGGAGGCGAAGGTGCCGAAGATCAGGGACACCGCCAGGCCGCCGAACACCGGGTCGGTGATCATGATGGCGGAGCCCAGGATGATGGCCAGGGCGGTCAGCAGGATGGGCCGGAAGCGCACGGCGCCGGCCTCGATCACGGCCTTCTCCAGGTCGTAGCCCTGCTTGCGGTAGTCCAGGATGAAGTCGATGAGCAGCAGGGAGTTGCGCACCACGATGCCGGCCAGGGCGATGACGCCGATCATGGAGGTGGCGGTGAAGGCCTGGGCGGTGGCCCAGTGGCCCGGGAAAACGCCCACCAGGGTCAGCGGGATGGCGCCCATGACGATCACCGGCAGCATGAAGGACTTGTAGTAGCCCACCAGCATCAGGTAGATGAGGATGAGCGCCACGATGAAGGCGGAACCCAGGTCCCGGAACACGTCCAGGGTCAGGCGCATCTCGCCGCCCCACAGCAGGGTGTAGTCCACCACGTCCTTGGGGCTGGCCTGGGTGAAGCCCAGGTTGCCGGTGGTGAATTTGGTGCCATTGGGCAGAGCCTTGCCGTCCAGCATCTGGTCCAGGGCCAGCACGGCGAACACCGGGCTGGATTGCAGCAGCTCGCCGCCGACGATGACCATGGGATGCTGGTCGCGGGCGTAGATGGGCTTGGCTTCCGTGACCTTCTCGACGCGGGCGATGGCGGACAGCGGCACCTGCATGCCGTGGGGATTGGTGACCCGCAGGTTCATCAGGGTCTCGGGACCGGCGCGCAGTTCGCGCGGCAGGCGCACCTTGATGTCGATGGGCTCCCGGGCGTTGTCCACGTGCAGGGTGCCGATGGCGAAGCCGGACACGTAGTCGCGCAGCAGCTTGGCCACCTGGCCGGGGGCCACGCCGGACAGCAGGGCCTTCTCGGCGTCCACGCGCACGTGGAAGCTTTCGGCGTTGGCGGTGACCGAATCGTCCACGTTGATCATGCCGTAGATGCCTTCGAAGGCCTTGTCCACATCGGCAGCGGCGGCCCGCAGCACGTCGTAGTCGGGGCCGTACAGCTCGGCCAGGATCTGGGCCTGGACCGGCGGGCCGGGCGGCGTCTCGTACAGCTTCAACTTGGCCGTGGGGAAGGCCTTGCGCACGTCCATCAAGGCCTTGTTGAGCTGGTCGGCGATCGCGTGGGAGGAATCGTCCCGATGGTGCTTGTCCACCAGGTTCACCCGCAACTGGGCCAGGTTGCTGCCGCGCTTGATCATGTCGCCGCGCACCAGGGCGGCGAAGTCGATGGGCGCGGTCATGCCCAGGAAGGTCTGGTAGTCGGTGACGTGGGGGTGCCCGCCCACCACGCCGCCCACCGCCCGCGCCACCTGGTCGGTGGCCGCCAGGGCCGTGCCGGCGGGCATGTCCACCTGCAGCAGCAGGGTGTTGGTGTTGTCGTTGGGCAGCATCTTCAGTTCCACGCCGAGGGCGGACAGGGGGCCGTTCAGGCCGGCGGGGCGGATGAACTGCCAGGCCGGCATGAGCATGGCGCCGCCCAGCAGGGCCAGCACCACCAGAAAGGTGAGGTTGCGCTTGGAGGCCGAGCGGATCAGGGGAGTGAGCACCGTCATGTAGGCCTGCTGCAGGGCGTCCGGCTTGCAGGGTTCCTCCAGGCAGGGCGTCCGCTCCAGGGCGTCGCGCGCCGCCTTGCCCGCCAGCCAGCGGTTGGACGCCCAGGGCACCACCATGTAGGCGATGACGATGGAGGCGATCATGGCCACCGGCACGTTGAACGGGATGGGCATCATGAAGGGGCCCATCATGCCGGTGACGAAGGCCATGGGGATGAAGGCCAGGATCACGGCGATGGTGGCGATGTTGGTGGGATTGCCGATCTCGTTGGTGGCGATCACCAGGGTTTCGGCGAAGCTCTTCTTGGTGCCGTGGTGCAGGTGGCGGTGGATGTTCTCGATGACCACGATGGCCGCGTCCACCAGCAAGCCCAAGGACAGGATCAGGGCGAACAGGGTGATGCGGTTGATGGTCTGGCCGAAGGCCAGGCCCACCGCCAGCACCACGAACAGGATGAGGGGCACGGTCAGGGTGACGATGCCCGCCTCGCGCCAGCCCAGGAACACCACCAGGATCACCACCACCGAGGCGATGGCGATGCCCAGGTGCATGACCAGTTCGTTCACCGCCGCGTCGGCCTTGGCGCCGTCGTTGCGGGTGACGGCCACCTCCACGCCGGCGGGGATGGCCTGCTTCTTCAGGTCTTCCAGCTTGGCGAGCACGGCATCCGCGACGACGACGGCGTTGGTGCCCGCCTTCTTGGCGATGGCCAGGGTCACGGCGGGCTGCTCGCCGGAGGATTTCTTCCCGGCGGCCGGGCCGAAGGCGAAACGGGTGGTTTCCTCGATCTCGGCGGGGCCGTCCTCGATGCTGGCGATGTCCTTGAGATAAACCGGCTGGCCCATGCGCGAGACGCCGACGATGATCTTGCCCACTTCCTCGGCGGAGCCCAGGAAGCCGGACAGGCGCAGGGGCTTGCTCTGGTTGTCCCGCACCAGTTCGCCCAGGGGCGCCGCCACGTTGGAACCGCGCAGCATCTGGTCGATGCGGTCCAGGGTGAGCCCCGCCGCTTCCAGGCGCTGGGGATCGATCCACACGTTCACCGCGCGCAGGCGGCCGCCGATGGTCTGGGTGAAGGACACGCCGGGCACGTTGCGCAACTGTTCCAGCAGGCGCTGGGCCACTTCGCGCAGCTTGTAGTCGTCGTACAGGCCGCTGCTCAGGGTCAGCGTCATGATCGGCACGTCGTCCACGTTGATGGGCTTGACCATGGGCTCCATGGCGCCGGGGGGGATGCGATCCCAGTTCTGCATCAACTGGTTGTAAAGCTTGACCAGGCTGTCTTCCTGGTTCTCGCCCACCTTGAACTGCACCGTCACCAGACCGAAGTCGTTGGTGGCGTAGCCGAAGGTGTGGTCCACCCCGGACTGGGCGTTCATGATGGCTTCCAGGGGCTTCACCACCAGGTTGTGGATCTCGGTGGCGGAGGCGCCCGGCTTGGCGACGATGATGTTGGCCGCCGGCACCACGATCTGCGGGTTGTACTCGCGGGGCGTCACCACCAGGGCCAGCAGGCCGGTGAGGGTCACCGCCAGGATGAACAGGGCGGTGAGCTTGGAGGTGAGGAACTGGCGGGCCAGCTTGCCCGCCAGGTTCATGGCGGATTCCGCATGGGTGTCGCTCATGGCTTACCCCTGGACCTTGTCGCCGTTGTTCACGGCCTGGGCGTTGCCGGTCACCACCCTGTCGCCGGGGTTGAGGCCGGACAGCACTTCCACCAGGCCGCCTTCCTGCTTGCCCAGGCGCACCATGCGGTACTGGGCCGCGCCCTGGGCGTCCACCACGAACACGCCGACGATGCCGGCCCGTTCCAGCACGGCGGCTTCCGGCACCGCCAGGACGCTGCGCTTGCCGGTGGGGAACAGGATGCGGGCGAAGGCGCCGCTCTTCAGGCCGGGGGCGGCGATGTCCAGCTTCACCGTGTAGGTGTGGGTCATGGGGTCGGCGGCGGGGGCCAGCTGGGCCACCCTGGCGGCCACGGCCTGGTCCTGGCCGTCCACCTCCACCATCACCTGGGCGCCGAGCTTCAAAGTCCGATAGAGATCCTCGGACACGCTGCCGCGCACCTGCAGGCGGGCCGGGTTTTCCACCATCAGCACGGGATGGCCGGGAGCGGCGATGTCGCCCTCGTTGGCCAGCTTCCGGGTCACCACGCCGTTGATGGGGGAGGTGACCGTGGCGTAGCGCATCTGCCCCTGGGCGGTACCCAGGCCGGCCTTGGCCTGGGCGGCGCGGGTGACGGCCATGTCGTAGTTGAGCTTCATCTTCTCGTAGTTCTGGCGCGTGACCACTTCGTCCTTGTAGAGGTTCTCGAAGCGCTTGTAGTCGGCTTCCGCGTCCTTCATGGCGTCCTCGGCCTGCTTCACGCCCAGGCGGGCCTGCTCCACGGCGCCCTCGATGTCCAGGGGGTCGATGGTGAACAGGCGCTGGCCCGCCTTCACCGCCTGGCCTTCCACCACGGCGATGTCGCGGATATAGCCCATCAGGCGGGAAGCCACCCGGACCGATTCCAGGGCTTCAACCGTGCCGGTGACGGCGGTGGTGGCCAGGCCTTCGCCGGGCTGGATGATGGTGGTCTGGGCCTGGACCGAGCGCTGGGTTGCCTGGGCGGTCTTGGGCTTCTCCTCGCCGGAGCAGCCGATCAGGGTCAGCGGCAGGGCCAGGGTCAGGGCGACGACGAGGGGTTTGAAGGTGATCTTGGTCATGTCCGGCTCCGGATCAGAGGGTATCGGCGGTCAGCACGCCCACGACGCGCTTCAGTTCCGCCCGGTTGACGGCGAGTTCGTAGCGGGCGGCCACCAGGTCGGCGTTCGCCTTGTCGAACTGGGCCTGGGCGCCGAGCACTTCGATCAGCGTGGTCACGCCGTTCTCGTAGCGCTTCTTCACCAGGCGCTGGGCCTCCCGGGCCTGCTCCAGGCCGGCTTCCCGGGCGACGATCTTTTCTTCCGCTTCCAGCGCCTTGCGCCGCGCCTCGGTGACCTGGTAGGCCACGCCCTCCTCGGCCTGGCGCAGCTTGGCGACCAGCTCCGAGCGCTGGGCCTGGGCCCGGTCGATGGCGGCGTTGGTGGTGCCGCCGTCGAAAGCGGCCCAGGACAGCACGCCGGCCACGGTGTAGGAGGAGGCATCCATGCCCAGATTCTCGTCGTTCCAGTCCTGGCGCAGCATGACGTTGAACTGGGGTTTCTTGCTCGCGCGGGCCGCCCCCACCTGGGCGCCGGCGCCTTCCACCTGGCTGCGCAGGGCGCGCAGGCCGGCGTGCTCGTTCACGGCCTGGGCGCGCAGGTCGGTGGGGCTGCCCGGCAACAGCCTGGGATTGACCGGCTCGCCCACGTCCAGGGGCTCGTCCAGGGATTTGCCCATCAGCAGGGCGAGCTGGTCCAGGGCGGCCGCCTCGGCATTCCTCGCCTCGACCACCTTGACCTTCACGTCTTCCAGGTTGGCCCGGGCCGAGAGCACATCGCTCTTCACCACCATGCCCTGCTTGTGCAGCTTCTCGCTGATGCGCACGTATTCCTCGGCGGCAACCTTGGCCTCGTTCGCCAGCTTGATGTAGGCGCGGGCGGTGTGGACACCCTCGTAGGCCATGAGCACGTGCTTGGCGAGCTGCTGGCGGGCCACCTGGTCGCCGGACTGGGCGGCGCGCACGTAGGCCTTGGCGGTGTCCACGTAGCTTTGCACCATGCCGCCGTTGTAGACGGGGACCAGGAGCTCGATGCGGGTGTTGAAGTTGTTGACGGCGTCGGGGTCGTTCAGGGTGTCGAGGTTGGCGGGGTAATTGCCGAAACCCCCGCCCGCGGGGGGGCCGAAATCGCCGAAGCTCACGTTGCTCTGCCCAAGCTTCATGCCGAAGGCATTCAGCGGGTCGTTGCTGCGGCTCGCCGTCAGGGACAGGTTCAGGCGCGGCAGCCTGTTGCCTTCCGCCTGGCGCAACGCGGCTTCCGCCTGTTCGATCTGGGAACGGCTGACGGCCAGGTCCGGGTTCTGGGCCAGGGCCAGATCGACACATTGCCTGTATTCGAGCTTCTCCGCCCAGACGGGGGCGGCCATCGCGAGAATCGCGGCCAGAAACACCGACCGCCATAGATTTGCCTGATCCATGCAACGCTCCTTGCTGAGACGCTACCCCGCGCCACTGGAGGAGGGCACGGGAACATTAGTGCCGACTAATATATCTCATTAGTTTTTCTTATGCAAGGATAAGCGCGGGTCTCGCGCTTCACGTCGTTAACGCGTCATTATTTTGCGAATCCACAAAAAACGTCGCGCATCATGCCGATGAGTTGCAGGGTGCGGGTATCGCCCACCCGGTAGTACACCCGGTTGGCGTCCTTGCGGGTACGCAGAACGCCCTTGTCGCGAAGGATGGCCAGGTGTTGGGAAATGTTGCTCTGGGAAGTTCCCACGTTCTCGACGATGTCCTGCACGCTGACTTCCTTGTCCCCGAGCACGCAGAGGATCTTCAGTCTGAGGGGGTGGGACATGGCCTTGAGGGCGCGCGACGCCTGTTCGATGTGCTCGTCCTTGTCGATGAGTTCCATGGACTCGGTTGTCATGCTGTCTCCGTGCTGCCAGATTATGTTGTTGCCAAATGCCTGACCGCCCGGACGGCGTAACCGGACTGTCACGGTCAGTATATTCCTAATGTATTCAAATATACTAAAATACCGCGCGAAAATTGCTCCCGGAATAAAGATAAAATCGCCTGATGCTCAATTCCGCCGTCAAACCTGTACTTCTTCTCATCCTCGATGGCTTCGGCTGCCGTCAACCCGACACCCACAATGCCATAGCCTGTGCCCGCAAACCCCATTGGGACCGGCTCTGGGACACTTATCCCCATACCCTGATCCAGGCTTCCGAAGCCGCGGTGGGTCTTCCCGCCGGCCAGATGGGGAATTCCGAGGTGGGGCATCTGAACATTGGCGCGGGCCGCGTGGTGTACCAGGAATTCACGCGCATCGACCGCGCCATCCGCAATGGCCACTTCGCCACCAACATGGCCTTGCTCGATGTCATCGACCAGGTCGGGCGCCGCGGCTCCGCCTTGCACATCCTCGGCCTGTTGTCCGATGGCGGTGTGCACAGCCACGAAAACCACATCCATGCCATGCTGGACATGGCGGTCCAGAGCGGGCTGAAGAAAGTCTATGTGCATGCTTTCCTGGACGGACGCGATACCCCGCCCAAGAGCGCGGAGGCGTATTTGCGCTGCCTGCAGGACAAGGTGGACGCCCTCGGCGCCGGCCGCATCGCCTCCATCGTCGGCCGCTACTACGCCATGGACAGGGATCGCCGCTGGCAGCGGGTCAAGGCCGCCTACGACCTGCTGACCCTGGGGCGGGCGGAGTTCACCGCGCCCTCCGCCATGCTCGGCCTGGAGATGGCCTACGCCCGGGACGAGAGCGACGAATTCGTGAAGGCCACCGCCATTGTCCCGGCGGGCGAACAACCGGCGCGGATGCATGACGGCGATGCCATCGTGTTCATGAATTTCCGCTCCGACCGGGCGCGCCAGATGACCCGGGCCTTCATCGAACCGGAGTTCAGGGAGTTCGAACGGGAATACCTGCCCAAGCTGTCCCGTTATTGCACGCTGACCAGCTACAGCGAGGATTTCGACGTCCCCGTCGCCTTTCCGCCGGAACGGGTGCGCAACGGCTTCGGCGAGTACGTGGCCAACCTGGGCCTGCGGCAACTGCGCATCGCCGAGACCGAGAAATACCCCCACGTCACCTACTTCTTCAATGGCGGCGAGGAAACGGTCTACCCCGGGGAGGACCGCATCATGGTCAATTCGCCCGATGTGGCCACCTACGACCTCAAGCCCGAGATGAGCGCCATCGAGGTGACCGACAAGCTGGTCGAGGCCATCGCCGCCAGGAAATATGACGCCATCATCTGCAACTTTGCCAACTGCGACATGGTGGGCCATACCGGCATCATGGACGCGGCCATCAAGGCCGTGGAAGCCGTGGATGCCTGCGTCGGCCGCGTGGTGGACGCCATGCTGGCCATCGGCGGGGAGGTGCTGATCACCGCCGATCACGGCAATGCCGAGACCATGCTGGACACCCTCACCAACCAGCCCCATACGGCCCACACCATCAACCTGGTGCCTTTCCTGTACATCGGGCGCAAGGCGGCGATCCAGGACACCGGCGCCCTGGAGGACGTGGCGCCCACCCTGCTCAGGATGATGGGCCTGCCCCAGCCGACGGAAATGAGCGGGCGCCCGCTCATCGATTTTGCCTGAGCGCCTGTTCGCTGGGGCGCGGGCATGACCCCTACTGGAACAGGCTGCAAGTGCGCGCGCCGCCGCTGCTGCTGATTTTGCTGTGCGCGACCGGCGCCCTCGCGGCGCCGGAGACGGGCAAGCAACAGGAATTGAAGGACCTGCGCGGGCGAATCCAGTCCCTGCAGGAAGAACTGGAGCAAGCCCATGAGGATCGTTCCGAGGTCGCCGACGCCCTGAAAAAATCGGAGCGCCGCATTTCCGACGTGAACCGTGGCCTGCGCGATCTGGAATCCCGCCAGCGCACGCTGTCCCGGGAACTCAGACAGCTCAACCAGGACACCCGCATCACCCAGTCCGAGATCGCCGAGCAGCAGAAGCGTCTGGTGGTCTTGCTCAGGGAACGCTACATCCAGGGCGGCGGCGATGCCATGAAGCTGCTCCTCAACGGCCAGAATCCCGGCGAGGTGGCCCGCAACCTGGAGTATTACGGTTACATCGGCCGGGCCCGGGCGGAACTCATCCGCCAGCACCGGCAGGCCCTGGCCCGGCTGCGCACCCTCCAGGACAAGACCCGCCAGCAGAACGACGGCCTGACCCAGGTCAGGAAGGAACGCGTGGCCCAGAAACAGACCCTGGAGGCGGAAAAGGGCACCCGCCAGCAGGTGCTCTACAAGCTCTCGGAACAGATCCGCCAGCAGCGCAAGGAAATCGACACGCTGGTGCGGGACGAGAAACGCCTGACCCGCCTGATCGAGAAGCTGGCCAAACTCGCGGCCACCGCGCCCAAATCCTCCTCTCCCGCCAAGCGCGGCCAGCGCGTCGACCGGGTGGCCGATGCCAGCCTGGCCGGGCTCGATTTCCATCGCCTCAAGGGCAAGCTGGCGCTGCCCCTGACCGGGGAAATCCTGCACAAGTTCGGGCAGGGCCGGGACGGTGGCGGACCGGCCTGGAAGGGCCTGTTCATTCGCGCCCGCCAGGGCCAGGAAGTGCGCGCCGTGGGCAGCGGCCGGATCGCCTTCGCCGACTGGCTGCGCGGCTTCGGCAACCTGCTGATCGTGGACCACGGCGACGGTTATCTCAGCCTATACAGTAATAATGAAAGCTTGTATAAACAGCCGGGCGAGCCCGTGCGCGCGGGGGATGTGGTGGCGGCCGTCGGCGCCACCGGTGGCCAGGACGAACCCGGCCTGTATTTCGAACTGCGCCACCAGGGCAAACCTTTCGATCCACTCACCTGGGTTCGCTGAGAGACCGGGTGATCCGCAAGTAGAGGCAGCATGACCAGCAAGATCAAGCAAATCGGTCTAATCGGCATCGGCGTCGTGTTCGGCGCCGCCCTGACCCTGAACTATTCGGCCAACGCCGAGCGGGAGCCGGAACCGCTGCCCATCGAGGATCTGCGCGCCTTCAGCGAGATCTTCGGCAAGATCAAGAGCGATTACGTCGAGCCCGTCGAGGACAAGAAACTCATCACCGAAGCCATCAACGGCATGCTGTCCGGTCTCGACCCCCATTCGTCCTACCTGGACAACGAAGCCTTCAAGGAACTCCAGGTCGGCACCCAGGGCGAGTTCGGCGGCCTCGGCATCGAGGTCGGCATGGAAGACGGTTTCGTCAAGGTGGTCGCCCCCATCGAGGACACCCCCGCCTTCAAGGCCGGCATCAAGAGCGGCGATCTGGTCATCAAGCTGGACGACAGCCCGGTCAAGGGCATGACCCTGAACGACGCGGTCAAGAAGATGCGCGGCAAGCCCGGCACCGACATCGTTCTCACCGTGGTGCGCAAGGGCGAGGCCAAGCCCCTCACCTTCACGCTCACCCGGGCGGTCATCAAGATCAAGAGCGTCAAGCACAAGCTGGTGGAACCCCACTTCGGCTACGTGCGCGTCACCCAGTTCCAGGAACACACCGGCGAGAATCTGGTGGCCGCGCTCAATGATCTTCAGGAGCAGAACAAGGGCGCCGCGCTCAAGGGCCTGGTGCTGGATCTGCGCAACGACCCGGGTGGCCTGTTGAACACCGCCGTCGGGGTTTCCGGCGCCTTCCTCAAGAATGGCGATCTGGTGGTCTACACCGATGGCCGCACGGAAGACGCCAGGATGCGCCTGACCAACAGCCGGGAAAACTACCTGCGCCCTTCCGAAAGCGACTACCTGAAGAACCTGCCGGCCTGGACCAAGGCCGTGCCCCTGGTGGTGCTGGTCAACGGCGGCTCCGCCTCCGCCTCGGAAATCGTCGCCGGCGCCCTGCAGGACCACAAACGGGCCCTGGTCGTGGGTACCCAGACCTTTGGCAAGGGCTCGGTGCAGACCATCCTGCCCCTGAACAACGGCACCGCCATCAAGCTCACCACCGCCCGCTATTTCACGCCCAACGGTCGCAGCATCCAGGCCAAGGGCATCGCCCCGGACATCGTGGTCGAGGAAGCCACCATCACCGCCAGCGACGGCGCGAAAATGGAGGTGCGCGAGGCCGACCTGGACAAGCATCTGACCAACAACCAGGAGGCGGAAGCCGGAAAGGATGCGAAGCCGAAGGAGGACAAGGCCAAGGACGGCAAAGCCGACGATGCCGGCGCCAAGAAGGATGGCAAGCTCAAGCTCGAGCCGGGCGAAGTGGTCAGCAAGAACGACTACCAGTACAACCAGGCCCTCATCCTGCTGAAAGGCCTCGCTCTGTTGCAGAACAGGAAGGACTAGGAGCACTCGGGATGACGTCTCCCTGCGACATTCTGAAGCGTCGCGAGATCGTCTTCCATCCCCTGCCGCCGGGCCAGGTCGAGCGCGCCCTGGCCTTGCTGAGTGGCCTTCCGGGCCTGACGGCAAGCCAATCCGGCCCCCTGACCCTGCAGATCGCCTACTGCGTCGCCGATTACAGCCTGCAGGACCTGGAAGCCGCCCTGACCGCCCAGGGCTTCCACCTGGAAGCCAGTCTGCTCATCCGCATCCGCCGCACCCTGGCCTACTACAGCGAGCGGGTGCAGCGGGAAAACATGGGCAAGCCGGAACCACGCACCAAGAACTACCAGGCCCACATGGAAGCCTGGACCAAGCGGCCCCACGGCGACCACGACGAGACGCCCGCCGAGTGGCGGCAGTACAAGTAAGCCGGTAAGGCCCCGCCGATCCGCCAGACTCACGCCGGGGCGGACAGCCCCCGCATCAGCAGGGGCCACTGGTTTTCCCATTGCCCCAGGGGCGGACGGGTGAAGCCGCTCTTCACGAACTGCTGCCAGCGTCCCTGCACCCAGCAAAGCACCAGGTTGGCGCCGGCGGCGGCGTCCAGCCCCCGATCCACGCCACCCTGGCTGGCGGCGATGCGCAGGGCCTGCTTGAGGCTGGCTTCCACCCGGTCGAGCAGCTGATTGACCCGTGTTTGCAGGCGCTCGTTCTCGTTCACCAGCGCCTCGCCGGTCAGCACCCGGGTCATGCCCCGGTTCTTCTCGGCGAAGCCCAGGAGCAGTTGCACCATGGCCTGGATCTGCTGGAGCCCCTGGGGCTCCTCGGCGAGGATGCGGTTGATCAGGCTGAACAGGGTCTGTTCGATGAACTCGATGAGACCCTCGTACATCTGGGCCTTGCTGGCGAAATGACGGTACAGGGCGGCTTCCGAGACCTCCACCCGGGCCGCGAGGGCGGCCGTGGTGATCTTTTCCGCCCGCGGGGTCTCCAGCATGCCCGCCAGGGTTTGCAGGATCTGGACCTTGCGTTCTCCGGGTTTGCTCATGGGCGTGCCTGCATCAGCGTGGGGCCGCGCAAGCGGCGGTAACGGGCATGTCGGCGATGAAGCATTCGGTGCGGCGCGGTCCGTCCAGGAACATCTCCACGTCGAATTCATCCAGCGCCTGGGCCAGCCGGCGCTCGAAAACGTCCGCGTCCGCCACGCCCTCGTAGACCTCCATCCACAGGCTGGGCTCCTCGCGCTTCCTCAGCAAGCGCCCGGCCACGCCGGCGCGACAGCCCAGGCGCGCCATCATGCCGCGGACGGCGAGATCGGCCGCCCCTTCGTCCCGGGTGACCCGGTACCAGACGTAGAAATTGAAAGCCAAGCGCTCAGGCGACCGGATAGGGCAGGGGCTTGAAGGCGAGCTTCGCGCCGTCCCGGCTCCTGAGCCGGACATCGCCCGCCTCCACGCTGGGGCCCAGCACCACCGCCAGCACATCCCAGCCGCCGCCGGGCGCGGGCGCCGCGTTGGCGATGAGGCCGGCGGCCTGGTCGGCCGGATCCGGGGCGAACAGTTCGTCGCCGGGCCGGGCTTCCGAGTCCAGATGGGCCAGGTGCAGGCGCCGCTTCACCTTGCCCAGGTACTGGCTGCGGGCGACGATTTCCTGGCCGGGATAGCAGCCCTTGTTGAAGCTGACACCGCCCAGGATTTCCATGTTGGCCATCTGGGGCACGAAATGGTCCTGGGTCTGGGGCAGCACCACCGGCACGCCGGCCCGCACCATGAGCCAGTCCCAGGCCGGCGCGCCCACCGGGCGGGCGCGGGCCGCCAGTTTCTCCCAGGCCGCGGGCGCGGCATCCGGCGCGATGAACAGGTCGAAGCGCCCGTCGCCCAGGCGCAGGGCGAAGGCCCGCTCACCCTGGGAAACGGCCATCATCCCCTCCGCCACGGCGACCCCCAGGATCTCCCCGACGGCGGCCGCCGCGTCCGCGCCGTTGACACCCAGGCGCACCCATTCGGCATCGGCGTTGCGGGCCTTGACCTTGCTGCGCAGGATGAACATGGACAGACGCTTCTGGATGGTTTCCCGCAGGGACTCGGGCAGCATCAGCAATACGTCGCCACCCCGCTTCATGACCAGGAAATTGGCCAGCATGCGCCCCTTGGGCGAGAGGTAGCCGGCGAACACGGCCAGGTTGTCCTTCAGGTTGCGCAGATCGTTGGTGATCTGGCCATGCAGGAAGGTCTGGGCCTCCTCGCCGGAAAAGCCGATCAGGCCGAAATGGGAAAGGTCCGCGACGACGGTCTCGCCCTTGCAGGCGACCAGTTCGCCGGCGGGGTCACCGAAATCGACGACGACGCCATTTTCGACCTTGGCGCCACGCGTTGAAAGAAAGTCGGTCCAGGTAGACATGTGATTTCCAAAGTTGACATCCCGGAACCGGAGGCGGTGGCGAACCGGGAAAAACAGGCGTGTAAGTTACCAGATGCCGCCACCAAGACAAGGCAATGTTCACCGCCGCCGGTCGTCGGGCGGCGCGCAGCCGGCGCGGCAGCCCAGCACCGAGAAATGGCGCAGCCATAGCCACGCCAGGACGGGAAACGCGGCCACGCCCAGCCATTCGAGGGGGTCCAGGGAGTCGCCCGCCAGCCAGCGCACCAGACTGGAGGTCGCGGGAAACAGCAACAAAAGCAGGAGAAACAGCAGGACCGGCCGCCAGCGCCCCATGGACATCCCCCGCCTAGAGCAGGCCGCCCTGGGACAGGCGGGTCACGTTGAGGCTGTGCAGGCGGCGACTGTCGGCGCGCAATACCCGGAAACGAAACCCCCCGATCTCCACCGTCTCCCCCCGCTTGGGCAGGCGCCCGAAGGCGTTGGCGACCAGGCCGCCCACGGTGTCGAACTCATCGTCGGCGAAGCTGGCGCCGGTGGCCAGGTTGAAATCGCCGATCGCCGTTTGCGCCTTGACCCGGAAACCGCCGTCGGTCTCCGTCAGGATGTTGTCCTCGTCCTCGTCGTAGTCGTACTCGTCCTCGATGTCGCCGACGATCTGTTCCAGCACGTCCTCGATGGTCACCAGTCCGGAAACGCCACCATATTCGTCCACCACGATGGCGATGTGATTGCGCGAGGCGCGGAAATCCCGCAACAGCACATTCAAGCGCTTCGATTCGGGAATGAACACCGCCGGTCGCAACTGGTCGCGCAGATCGACCGCCTCGCCGCCGCAGAGCCGGAGCAGGTCCTTGGCCAGCAGGATGCCCACCACGTGGTCCCGGTCGCCGTCCACGGCGGGAAACCTGGAGTGGGCGGTCTCGATGACGTAAGGCAGCAGTCGCTCGGGGGATTCGTTGATGTCCACCACGTCCATCTGGGCGCGGGGAATCATGATCTCCCTGGCCTGCATCTCGGACACCTGCATGACGCCCTCGATCATGGACAGGGCGTCGGCATCCAGCAGATTGTTCTCGTAGGCGGCGTGGAGGAGTTCGAGCAACTCCTCGCGATTGTCCGGCTCGCGGGAGAGCCAGGAAGTGAGACGTTCGAGGAAACTCGGTCGCGGACTACTGTCGTCGTTCATAACTTACTGATATGGATCGGGAAAACCCAAGGACTGCATGATAAAGCTTTCCACGGCCTCCATGGCGTGCGCATCCGCCTCCCCGGTTTCGTGGTCGTAGCCCTGGAGGTGCAGCAGGCCGTGCACGGTGAGGTGGGCGTAGTGGGCGGCCAGGGTCTTGCCCTGTTCCTTCGCCTCCTTCTCCACCACCGGGGCGCACAGCACGATGTCGCCGGTGAGGGCGCCGCTGTCCGGATCGGGGCCGTATTCGAAGCTGAGCACGTTGGTGGCGTAGTCCTTGCCCCGGTAGTCACGGTTCAACGCCAGGCCCTCGTCGGCATCGACCACCCGCAGGGCGGCGGACACATCCGTTCGCAACGCCGCCCTGGCCCAGCGGCGAAACTCGGCGCGGCCGGGCAGTTGCGCCTTCACGGCGAACTGGATGGCCAGTTCAAGCTTTGGCATCGCCCCGGGCATCGGCTTGGTAGCTGTCATAGGCGTCGATGATGCGGGCCACCAGAGGGTGGCGCACCACGTCGTCGTTCTGGAATTCGGTGAAAGCGATGCCGCGCACGTCCTTCAGCACCTCCCGGGCTTCGATCAGGCCACTTTTCTGATGCCGCGCCAGGTCGATCTGGGTGACGTCGCCGGTGACCACGGCGCGGGAGCCGAAGCCGATGCGGGTGAGGAACATCTTCATCTGCTCCGGCGTGGTGTTCTGGGCCTCGTCCAGGATGATGAAGGCGTGGTTCAGGGTGCGGCCGCGCATGAAGGCCAGGGGCGCCACCTCGATCATCTGCCGCTCGAAGGCCCGGTTGGCCTTGTCGAAGCCCATCAGATCCCAGAGCGCGTCATAGAGGGGGCGCAGGTAGGGGTCCACCTTCTGCACCAGGTCCCCGGGCAGGAAGCCCAGCCGTTCTCCCGCCTCCACCGCCGGCCGCACCAGCACGATGCGCTTCACCAGATCCCGCTCCAGGGCGTCCACCGCGCCGGCCACGGCGAGATAGGTCTTGCCGGTGCCGGCCGGGCCGACGCCGAAGGTGATGTCGTATTCCTGGATCTGGCGGATGTAGGCGTTCTGGCGGGCGGTGCGGCCATGGAGGCCGGCGCGCCGGGTCATGAGCACCGGGATGTTGTCCTCGTCCTGGGCTAGCTGGGGCTTGTGAGCCACCTCCACCAGGGCGAGCTGGATGTCGTCGATGTCCAGGGGCTTGCGCGCCCGCTGGTAAAAGTCCTTGAGCAGCCGGGCCGCGTCGCCGGCCTTGTCGCCCTCCACCTGGAACACCTCGCCGCGACGGGCGATGCGCACGTTCAGGGCGGTCTCGATCTGGCGCAGGTTCTCGTCCAGCACGCCGCACAAGTTGGCCAGGCGGCTGTTTTCGGCGTCGGCGAAGGTGACGGTTTCGCTCATGAAATCGTCACCACCTCGCCGCGCAGGCTGTGGGGCAGGGCCTTGGTGATGCGCACCTCCAGCATTTGCCCGATCAAGCGGGGCGGCGCCGGGAAATTGACCACCCGGTTGTTGTCGGTGCGACCGGCCAGTTCCTGGGGGTCCTTGCGCGACGGGCCTTCCACCAGCACTTTCTGCACCGAACCCACCATGGCCGCGCTGATGGCCGCGGCCTGGGCTTCGATCAGGGCCTGGAGGCGATGCAGGCGCTCGGATTTGATGGCGGCGGGGGTTTCGTCGGCCAGGGACGCGGCGGGCGTGCCGGGACGGGCGCTGTAGAGGAAGCTGAAGGAAGCGTCGAAGCCCACGTCCTCGATGAGCTTCATGGTGGCCTGGAAGTCCTCCTCGGTCTCGCCGGGGAAACCGACGATGAAATCGGAGGCCAGGCACAGGTCGGGCCGCGCCGCCTTCAGCCTGCGCACGATGGACTTGTACTCCAGGGCGGTGTAACCCCGCTTCATGGCCGCCAGGATGCGGTCGGAGCCGGATTGGACCGGCAGGTGCAGGTGGGACACCAGCTTGGGGATGCGGGTGTAGGCGTCGATCAGGCGCTGGGTGAACTCGCGCGGGTGGGACGTGGTGAAGCGCAGGCGCTCGACGCCTGGAATCTCGGCCACCAGTTCCAGCAGCAGGGCGAAATCGGCGAGTTCACCCAACTGGGAGCCCTCCGCCATGGCGCCGCGATAGGCGTTGACGTTCTGGCCCAGCAGGGTGATTTCCCTGACGCCCTGATCCACCAGGCCGGCCACCTCGGCCAGCACGTCGCCCAGCGGACGGGAAACTTCCTCGCCCCGGGTGTAGGGCACCACGCAGAAGGTGCAGTACTTGCTGCAGCCTTCCATGATGGAAACGAAGGCGCTGGCGCCCTCCACCCGGGCCGGCGGCAGATGGTCGAACTTCTCGATTTCCGGGAAGGAGATGTCCACCTGGGGCCGGCCGGAAGCGCGCCGCCGGTCCATCATCTGGGGCAGGCGGTGCAGGGTCTGGGGGCCGAACACCAGATCCACGTAGGGTGCCCGCTGCACGATGGCGGCGCCCTCCTGGCTGGCGACGCAGCCCCCCACGCCGATGATCAGGTCGGGATTCTTCCGCTTCAGGTGGCGCACCATGCCCAGGTCGGTGAACACCTTTTCCTGGGCCTTTTCCCGCACGGAACAGGTATTGAACAGGATGACGTCGGCCTCCTCGGGCCTGTCGGTCTGCTCGTAGCCCTCGCCCACGGCCAGCACATCGGCCATCTTGTCCGAGTCGTACTCGTTCATCTGGCAACCGAAGGTGCGGATGAAGACTTTGCGGGCCATTCAGGAATGCGGGAAGCGGGAAATGCGGAGGAGGGAAAAAAGAGGGGGTGGTGGTGATGGGCAGAATCGAACTGCCGACCTGTGGGTTATGAATCCACCGCTCTAACCGTCTGAGCTACATCACCACGGCAGAAAAGAGGCGCGGATTATCCCGGCGGCACCCCGCTATGTCAATGATTGTGCGTGGAAATATGCGGGTCGAGGCTCGACCTGCCGGCGCCCATAGAAAAACCCTATGCATCTTGCGCTTGATTTTATCCGACTAAATCACTATGGTATTGCCCAAGGCGCCAACGAAAGCGCCTTTGTTTGAACCTTAAATATCAGTATTTGCTTATTTACTTGAGGAGAGTGCGATGTCTGCTTTGATCAACGGCTTCAACAACGACGGCGTGGTGACCATCAACCGGGTGATCCTGCGCCCCGAATACTCGACCGACGACCTGGAAATGCGGGTGGCGGAACTGTGCGAGAACGTGAAAACCTATCACTCGGACACCGGCTTCGTGGGCGGTTTCGTGGCCCTGAACTCGGGCCAGGTCTCCAACGAGGGCTCCACCGTCGGCCAGCCCGTGGACAGCCCCATGAAGGGCAAGGAAGCCCTGATCGTCACCTTCTGGCGGTCCTTCGATGACCATGAGAAGAGCCACCGCTCCGACACCTTCCAGCCCCTGTTCCAGCGCGTTCTGGACCTGTGCGAGAACGGCAACGAGGAGATCGCCTACAACATGCTGTGGTCCGGCAAGGCCTACAGCGCCGAGGAAGCGCGCGAGGCGCGCGCCGCCAAGGAGCGATACCTGAAGGCGGCTTGATCGGGGCGCTCAGGGCAGCCTGACCGTGGCGGGCTGCCCCGCCAGCATGCCGGCCTGGCGCGGGATGGCCACCTCCAGGGCGTAACGGCCATCGGGCAAGGCGGTCAGGCCGGCTACCCGGCCTTGCACCGGATGCTCTCCCACCACCACCTCGGCTTCGGCGTCCAGGCGCAAGGCTCCGGCCTGGCCAGAGTCCAGTTGCGCCCGGGCGATCAGCTCACCCCCCCGGGCCACGCTGTATACGGTGGCGGGCTGGCACTGGCTGCTGATCACCATGCCGGGCTCGCCCGGGCGGGCCAGGATCAGGGCGTCGAAGGGGGCGCGCAACTCGGCCTGGGCCAGCAGGCGCCGCGCCCGCTCGACCCGGGCCTGGGCGGCGGCCAGGCCGGACTGGGCGCGGGCGAAGCGCAGCTTGGCGGCATCCAGTTCGGTGGTGGTGGAAACCGTGCGCGCGTACAGCTCCCGCACCCGCTCCAGTTCCCGCCCGGCATCGGCATGCTCTTCGCTCAGCCGGTCCAGGTCGGCGCGGCTTTCCGCCACGCCGGCCTTGAACACGGTGGGCTCCAGGCTGGCCAGCAGTTCGCCCTTCCTCACCGTCTGCCCGGGCCGGGCCGCGACGGCATCGATCACGCCGGAGACCGGGAAAGTCAGGTCGACCCGGCCGGACCACTGCAGGACGGCGGCGTACTCAGCCGCGGATACCGGCGGCGCGGAGAAATACACAAACGCCGCGAGGGCGGACGCAAGCCATTTGTCGGTCACTTCCCGTCCCCCTTTTTCATGGCATCCGCCAGCCGGGTCAGTTCCCCGGGGCCGCCCAGCAGGGCTTCCAGGCGCGCCCAGGCCAGGGCCAGCCGGTACTCGATGGCGCGCTGGCGCAGGCGCGCGACCTGGGTTTCCGCCATGCTGCTGCCCAGGTTGGCCTTGAGTTCCAGTTCGTACTCGGCGCGGGCCTTTTCCAGGGCGATGTCACGGTAGGCGGCATTGACCTCGACCCGGCGGCGCTCGCTTTCGCGCAAGTGCTGGATTTCCTCCCGGGCTTCCAGCACCGCCTGGCGCAAGTCCGCCACCAGTTTGTCATGCTGGGCCTGGAGTTCGTGGAAGCGCGCCTGCTCCCTGCCGATGCGCGCGTCGGCGCGGCCACCCTGCCAGATGGGCCAGACCAGGTTGAAGCCGGCGCGCAGATCATCGCGGGTGGTGCTGGGCCGATCCCAGGTGGCGGCCTCCGCCTCGAACTCCAGGCTCGGCCGGTAGTCCGCCCGCGCCACGTCGAGCCGGCTGGTGGCGGCGGCCAGCAACTGGCGCTGGGCCATCAGCTGGGGATTCCCCTCCAGCACCCCGGCCAGCAAGGTCTCGAATTCGGGCAGCGGGCGGTCATTGCCCGGCAGGCGGGGATCCACCAGATCCTCCTGGACGATGCCGGCGCGGTTCATGGCCGAGGCCAGCAGCATGCGTTTTTCCCGCAATTTGCGCCGCCCGTCGTTGCGCAGGGTGCGCGCGTCCAGGTAGCGGTTTTCCAGTTCGCTCAGTTCCCAGCCGGCCATTTGCCCCAGAGCCTGACGATCCTTGGCGTTGTCCCAGGCGACATAGGCCACCGCCAGGAACTCGGTGTCCGCGGCATCCCGCATGTCGGCAAGCAGCACATCGAAATAGCGCGCCATGAGGCTGAGTCGGCGCTGGGCGCGGATATCGAGCAAGCGCAGGCCGAGGGCCTCGCCTTCCTGGCCCGCGGCGCGCCGGCCGACCTGTTGCCGGCCGTCATCCCACAGGGTCTTGCGCAGGACCACCCTGGCGGAGTGGTCGGGCTGGTAGTGGTCGTCGTAGATCTCGTTGCGGCCGCTGCGCAGGCTCGCTTCCAGGGTCACACGGAAATCGTTCAGGCTTTCCGCCGCGCGGACATCCGCCAGGGCGACATCCTGGCGCGCGCGGGCCAGGTCCAGGTCCGGATGGGGCGCGTCCGCCGTCGCCAGGACGGCCTCCAGGGTCAACGGCTGCCCGGTGGCCGACGCCGCCCCGGCCCACAGGGCCAGGACGCACCAACCGAGGCGCTTCATTGCGGCGCGCCCTGCTTCTTGTAGACGTTGAACGGCAGCTTGGTCTTGTGGACGCCATCCACCACGTAGCGGCCCAGCAGCAGGAACTCCTCGGCGGTCTGGGTGGCGCCGGTAAAACGGGTAACGGGGTTGCCGTCCAGGTCGTAGAACACGAATACGGGGGTGGCCCGCGCCCGCTGCTCCAGGGCGAAGGCCTTTTCCGTGGTCGCCTTGCCCTTGAAATCGGTCATGGGCGCGTCGCCCTTCACATCGATGCTGTAGACCAGGAAATGCTGGCGGAAATACTCCTGCACCGGGCGCTGGTTGAGCACGCTGGCCTTCATGCGGGCGCAGAACGGGCACTCATCCATCTCGAACATGATCAGCACGCCGTGCTTGCCTTCCTGTCTGGCGGTGGCCAGTTCATCCTTGAAGTCCCCCAGCTTGGGCATGAAGAAATGCGCGTGGGGATCGCGCGTTTCCGCCAGGACGGGCGGGGCAACCAGGGTGGCAAGCAGGGTGGAGAGCAGGACAAGGATCAGCCAGCGCATTCCGGTTTCCTCATTTCTTGTTGGCGATGTAGCGCTCCACGGCTTCCCTGGTCAGGGCGCCCACGTTGTAGGCCACCATCTTGCCCTCCGGGTTGTAGAGATAGGTGGTGGGCAAGCCGGGAATGGCGCCGATCTGGGCCGCCATCTTGTGGTCGCCCAGGATGATCGGGTAGGACACCATCATCTGCTCGGCGTATTGCAGCACCTGCCTGGGGTCCTTGTAATCCATGGCCACCCCCAGCACCACCAGCCTGTTCTTCTTGTTTTCGTGCAGGGCCACCAGGTCGGGGATTTCCTCCAGGCAGGGCGGACACCAGGTGGCCCAGAAATTCACCAGCACCCACTTGCCCTTGTACTGGGCGAGGGAGTGGGTCTTGCCCTTGCTGTCCACCAGCGTGAAGGCGTGGGCCTGGGCAACCAGCAACAAGGACAGCGCGAACGGAAGAAGACGGCGAACCATGGTGGGGATTCCTGGAAAGGGCAAGGCAGGCATTATGAGTCGGAAGACGGGGGGAGAGTTCGGCGCCGCGCGGAGCCGCGTGGGCGCGGGCTGTTGACAGATCGCTGGAGGGTATCCAGGGCGCGCCCCGGGAAAAGCCTTTTCGGTCCAATTTGGCGGAAGGTAGAATCCGGCGCGAGGAGTCACGGAAAAACACATGCTACCCAGATACGTCCTGCCAGCCCGCGAATCGGGGCGCAATATAAACGTGGAGACGAAGCCCAAGCAAGTCGAAGCCTGGCTGACCCGGCTGCCGCTCTCCAATCCGTCCGAAGCCGCCGAGGAGATGGCCGACTACCTGGCCACCCTGAACAGCCTGGAAGTCCCCCACGACAATCGCAACAAGATCATCGAGCGGCTGGCGCCCGTGCTCGAGGACATCGTCGCCTCGCTCTACGAGCAATACGGCACCGTCCAGGCGCCGCTGCCTCCCAAGCAGCACCGCAACGCCATCCTGGCGCGGCGCCTGCTGCGCGGCATGGCGGACGCCTACAAGATCCTGCTGGTGGACTGGCTGAAGCGACGCTTCCACCTGTTCGGCGGCAATCCCGCGCCGCTGTACCTGCAGCGCATCCTGCTCGCCCTGCAGGCCGCGCTGGAAATCAGCTTCGAAACCCACGACCCCATGCCCGAGGGGATCTGGGTCGACCTGCATCAGACCTTCAACTACGCCCTGAGAAACGGGCTGAAGGATGTGATTCCGGAGGGGGGCGCCAAGATGCTCTCCCTGGAACAGATCTACAAGTCCACCCTGCTCATGGCCCTGGCCGACCCCTACCACTTTCCCCAGGCGGAGTTGCCCTGGGCCAAGGACATCATCGCCCGCTTCTCCAATCTGGCCAGCATCTTCCCGGCCGAGGAATCCACCAAGGGCCGCGTGGGCCTGTTCATCGTGGAGGTCAATACCGACACGCCGCCCAAGTCCATCGCGCGGGACACGCACCCCATGAATCCGCGCTGGGACCTGATCCTCAACACCACCGAGCTCGCCAAGCACCTGGCGCTGATCGGCTCCCACATCAGCGGCCGGGAGGATCTCGACAAACTGGGCCTGCCCGAGGCCGCGCGGGATCCCGCCTATCCGTCCATGCTGCGCCGGCTCAAACTCAACTGGGGCGCCAACCTGCAACGCCAGTCCCAGCGGCGCCGGCATCAGGATAGCAGGGAGTTCGAGGTCAGCTTCGGCCTCAAGTCCGTCCACCAACTCATCGCCCCGCCCAGTCGCGGCGACACCATTCACTACGGCCTGTCCGGCAACGAACCGGCCCCCACCATCGTGCGCTGCAAGACCGTCAACGACAGCATGGGCGGACTTTCGCTGAGCCGCAGCGGCGTCCAGGGCATGCAGATCCGCGTCGGCGACGTGGTGGGCGTGCGCCAGGGCGCCGGCGGCTGGAGCGTCGGCCTGGTGCGGTGGTTCCGGGTGCCCGGGCAGGGCGAGATCTGCTTCGGGGTCCAGTTGCTGGCGCCCAAGGTGCTGGCCGTTCAGGTCAGGCGACCGGACAACGGACGGCAGTGGCCGGGCCTGTTGCTGCATCCCAACACCACCAGCCAGCAGGCGCCCATGCTGCTCGCCCAGTCGGGCTGTTTCGTCCCGGAGAGCAACGCCGAAATCCGGACCCCCAAGGGCAACCAGCCGGTGCGCATCGACAAGCGCGTCGAATCGACGCCCAGCGTGGAGCTCTTCCGCTTCCAGATGGAAGCCGCCCCCCAGGGGTGATCGCGCCCGCCCGCTAGCGGGCGGCGGGCGGCGCCACGGTGCTGGGCGAGGCCGGGGCCGGCTGGCCGGACAGCGGCACCCCTTCCTGCAGGGCGATCTCCTGGGTGGCGCCGCCCACCTCGTTCAGGATCAGCACGTTCACCCGGCGGTTGCGGCTTCGGCCATCCAGCGTGGCGTTGGTGTCCACCGGCCTATTGTCGGCATAGCCGATGGCCACCATGCGCGCCGCCGGCACCCCCCGTTCGGCGAACAGGCGCACGACGCTGCCGGCCCTCGAGGAGGACAACTCCCAGTTGGAGGGAAAACTGGGGCTGTTGATGGGCACGTTGTCGGTATGCCCCTCCACCTGCACCGGGTTCTCCACCTGGGACAGGACCCGGGCCACCGCCGCCAGGGTTTCCGTGGACTGGGGCTGCAGGACCGCCTCGCCGCTCTTGAACAGGACGCTGGCGTTGATTTCCACGGTCACGCCCCGGGGCGACTGGGTGACCCGCACTTGGCCGTTCTGGATCAGGGGCTGCATCACGTCGAGAACGTTCTTCGCCACTTTCTTCATGCTTTCCGCCGCGCGCCGACGTTCCGGTGTCTCGTTGTCGGCGTGGGGCTGCTGCAGCATCTTGCCGATGGGCTTGCCGGTCCCCGGCAGGATTTCCGCATGCTTGGTCGCCATCTCGATCAGCTTGTCGGAGCGGGGCGACTCCTTGAAAGCGCTGACCAGGGAATCCGACATCACCCGATACTTGCCTTCGTTGATGGAGGAAATGGCGTACATCACCACGAAGAAAGCGAACAGCAGGGTGATGAAATCCGCGTAGGAGACCAGCCAGCGCTCCAGGTTTTCGTGTTCCTCGTGGGGTTTCCGGCGCGCCATGGCGACCGCTCAGCGGGACAGGGGCAAGGGGCAAGGGGCAAGGGGCAAGGAAAACCGGGGCGGATGCGTGCGCCTGCCCTGGCCCCTTGCCCCTTGCCCCTCGCCCCTCATGCGAGATAGCCCTGGAGCTTGGCCTCGATGATGCGCGGATTCTCGCCGTTGGCGATGGCCACGATGCCCTGGATGAACAACTCCTTGTCCGCCACCTGGCGCCCCACCCAGTAGCGCAGCTTGCCGGCGACGGGGAGGAAGAACAGGTTGGCGCCGCCCACGCCATAAATGGTGGCGACGAAGGCGACGGCGATGCCGGATCCCAGCTTGGAGGGATCGGACAGGTTCTCCATGACGTGGATCAGGCCCATCACCGCCCCCAGGATGCCGATGGTGGGCGAGTAGCCGCCGGCGGCCATCCACACCTTGGCGGCCTCCAGGCGATGCTGCTCGTAGGCCTGGAGGTCCAACTCCAGCGTTTCCCGCAGCACCTCCGGCTCGGCGCCGTCCACCAGCATCTGCAGGCCGCGGCGATGGAACAGATCCTGCAACTGCTCGATGAACGGTTCCAGGGCCAGCAGCCCGCCGCGGCGCGCCTTCTGGCTCCAGTCCAGGATCATGTCCAGGGTTTCCTGGCTGGCGACGCGGGGGGGCTGAAACACCCACCTGAGCATGGACAGGCCGTCGAGAAAGACCTTGAGGCTGCTCTGCAACATGACCGCGCCCAGGGTGCCGCCGATCACGATCATGAAGGCCGTGAACTGGAGCAGCGAGCCCATATGGCCACCCTCCAGGAACTGGCCCACCAGAATGGCGACCAGGCTGAGGGTGATGCCGACCAGGCTGATGATGTCCATGCCGCGGACCGCCGATGTTTATTCCGGGTTGGCCGACCAGTCCCGCAACCGACCGCGCAAGCGGGCGATGGCCTGGCTGTGAAGCTGGCAGACGCGGGATTCGGACACGCCCAGCACGGCGCCGATCTCCTTGAAATTCATGTCCTGCTCGTAGTACATGCCCATGAGCTGCTTTTCCCGCTCGGGCAGGATGCCCACCGCCTGGGCCAGGGCGCCCTTGAAGTGGCTCGACGCCAGGATGTCGAAGGGAGCCTGGGTGTGGTTGTCGGCGAACCGTTCGAGGAAATCGTCGCCGTCCACGTCGTGCAGATCCTCGTAGTACACCAGCTGGGCGCCCCGGGCATCGCTGAGCAATTCGAAATAGGCCTGGATCTCCATGCCCATCTCCTCGGCGATCTCCTGCTCGGAAGGCGGCCGCTTGTGGCGTTGCTGCAGCACGTGGATGGCGTTCTCGATCTGGCGTCCGGCGCGACGCACGTTGCGCGAGGCCCAGTCCGCGTCGCGCAGTTCGTCCAGCATGGCGCCGCGCACCCGCTGGGTGGCGTAGGTCTCGAAATGGGCGCCCTGCTCGTCGTCAAAGCGCTCCACGGCATCCAGCAGGCCCATCAATCCGGCCTGGACCAGGTCATCCACCTCCACGCAGGCGGGCAGGCGGGTCATCATGTGATAGGCGATGCGCTTGACCATGGGGAGGTAGGTCCTCACCAGGGCATCCTTATCGCTAACCGGAGCTCCAGCGTACATTCTGTACCCTCTTGGTAGCTGTTTCCTTGCCGGTGGATTCCGCGACCATGCGGCTGTGCAGCCACAGCCGCTGCAGGTACCGCTCGAAATCCACCCGCGCTTCACCCGGCCGTCCCGCCGGTTCTCCGACGAGACGATCCATGCGGCCTCCGTCCAGGGGCGGAGGCGCCGAGGCCGAGCGATCCCGGGGCAGATGCCCCAGAAAACCGGGAACGATACCGAGGAATCGTTCCGCCGTCTCCCCGAGGGAGGCGAACAACACCCGCGCCTGCTCGGCATCGGCGCCCTCCACCAGCACCCACCAGGCGTGACCGGCCCGCGCGGCATGGGCCGCCTTCATGACCGCGTAGGCGTCCGCCAGGCGCGACCTGGCGCCGGACAGCACCAGCACCCGGTCATCGGCGGTGGTCGCCAGGCCGGTTGCCGGACCGCTTTCGCCGGCATGGACCAGCAGCCACTCCGGCGTTTCCGTGCGCGTGCGCCAGTCGTCGGCCATTTCCAGCAGCGCCGGCTCGGACAGGCCGGCCAGCGCGCGCAAGCCGTCGGGCGCGGACAGCAGCACGATGCCGTCGCCGGCGGGCTGGGCGATATCGACCAGGCTGCGATCCGCCGCCTCCGCCAGGGTGTGGCGGGTCAGGATGCCCAGGAGACCGCCCACATGGTGCGGCGGCCTGGCCTCGTCCAGCACCATGACGCGGGCCCCGCGCCGCCCCAGCCCCCGGGCCAGGGCGACGCAGGCCCGGGCGCTGCCCCGCCCGTCCGCTCCCAGCACGCCCAGGGCGCGAAACGCGGGTTCGGGCTTGAACAGGCGGCGCAGGCCGGTCGCCTGGTCGACGGGATCAGCCAGCCGCACCCAACACTCCTTCCGTGACGTCCTGCATGGAGGCGCCCTGCTGGGCGGCGGCCATCAGGATGGGATAGTCGCCCTCGTCCTGGGTGAACGGGGAATCCGGCTGGTTGATGCGGAAGGCCCGGTCGGCCAGATAGGTGGCGTTGGCCATGTGCAGGTCCTCCGGCACGCGCTGTCCGTTGGTCACGTAGTGCACCGGCAGTTCATGGCGAATGGCCACGTCCAGCACCGGCCCGTAGGTCAGGGCCTCGTCGATCTTGGTCAGGATGCAGCCCATCAGGCCGGGGCCGCTGTAGGCCCGGGCCACTTCCTCCAGGGTCACGCCCTGGCTCGGGGCGCCCAGCAGCAGCAGGCGCTTCACGTCCCGCTCCTCGCCGCAGAGCATGGCCACCTGCTCCGCCACCCGCTTGTCGCGCTGGCTCATGCCGACGGTGTCGATCAGCACCAGATGGCGATTGGACAAATCCGACAGGGTGAGCTCCAGGTCGTTCTCGTCGCGCACCGCGAACACCGGCGTGCCGAGGATGCGGCCGTAGATGCGCAACTGGTCCTGGGCGCCGATCCGGTAGGTATCGGTGGTGACCAGGGCCACCTTGGCGGCGCCGTGGCGCAGCACCGCCCGGGCGGCCAGCTTGGCCACCGTGGTGGTCTTGCCGACGCCGGTGGGACCCACCAGGGCATACACCCCGCCGCGCTCGACGATATCGTCGGCGCCACCGGCGATCCTGAGGTTATGGGTGATGGTGGACTTGAACCACTTCATGGCGTGGCCCAGGTCGGCTTCCTCCCGGGGCAGGCGATCCAGCAGCTGGCGGGCGAAGGCCGGGGAAAAACCGGCCGCCAGCAGGCGCTTCATGGCCTCGGCCCGCAGGGGGTCGCGCCGGGTGAGGTCGTTCCAGGCGAAGCCGGCCAGCTGGCCTTCCACCAGGCCGCGCAGCAGGCGGACTTCCCGGGCCAGTTCCTGCACGGCCGCCGGCGGGGCGGGCGCGGCATCGGCCGGCGCCGCCGTGCCGTTGCCGGACGCCGGGGGGTGGGCGGCCCTTGCCGGAGAAGGCCGGATCAGGCTGGCCTCCTCCTTCTGGGCCAGATATTCCGCCAGGCTGGCCAATTGCGGCCTGGCCTCCTCGGGCACGGCCGCGGGCCGGGGCGCGGGGACCGCCGGGGCCGCCGGGGCGAGGCGCGGATTCCTGGCCGCCGCCCACAGGGCCGGCTCGGCCTGGGCGGTCAGGGCGGCCATATCCATGTCGGCCACGGCGATGATCTCGATGCCGCCGGCCACCTGCCGGTTGGACAGGATGATGGCGCTGGCGCCCAGGGCGTCGCGCACCTGCCGCAGGGCATCGCGGGTGTTCTGGGCGTGGAATTTCTTGATCATGTCAACCGCCGCCGATCAGGGAAACGATGCGGATGGTCTTGCCGTCCGGCACCTCGGCGTGGGACAGCACCTTGAGGCCGGGGGCGGAGCGGCGCAGGAAGCGCGCCAGGACGGGGCGGATGGCGGGCGGGGACAGCAGGACCGCGGGCAGGCCCGCGTTTTCCTGGCGCTCCACGGCCTGAACCGTTTCCCGCACCAGCCGCTCGGCCAGCCCGGGTTCCAGTCCGACCCCCGTGTCACCACGAGAGGCCAGGGCCTGCATCAGGATGTGCTCGAGGTTTGGCTCCAGGGCCATCACCTGCAATTCCTGCGCTCCTCCAAAGGTTTCGTGGATGATAGCACGGCCCAGGGCGGTTCTCGCCGCGGCGGTGAGCTCGTCGGCGTCCTGGGTGCGGCCCGCGTGCTCGGCCAGGGTTTCCAGGATGGAGCGCATGTCGCGGATGTGGACCTGCTCCTCCAGCAGGTTCTGCAGGATCTTCTGCACGGTGGCCACCGGCAACAGCTTGGGCACCAGGTCCTCCACCAGTTTCGGGTACTGCTTGGCGACATGGTCCAGCAGTTGCTGGGTCTCCTCCCGCGCCAGCAATTCCGGCGCGTTCTCGTTGATGATCTTGGTGAGGTGGGTGGCCACCACGGTGCCGGTGTCCACCACCGTGTAGCCGTAGGTCTGGGCCTGGTCGCGCTGGTTGGCGTCGATCCACACCGCCGGCAGGCCGTAGGCCGGATCGGTGGCGGCCTGGCCGCTCAGGGTGCCCAGCACCCGGCCCGGATTGATGGCCAGGTACTTGCCGGCCACCGCCTCGCCCTCGGCCACGGCCACGCCCTTCAGGGTGATGCGGTAGGCGTTGGGCTTCAACTGGAGGTTGTCGCGGATATGGACGGCGGGCACCAGGAAGCCCAGATCCTGGGCGATCTTCTTGCGGATGCCCCGGATGCGGCGCAGCAGTTCGCCGTCCTGATGCTTGTCCACCAGGGGCACCAGGCGATAGCCCACCTCCAGGCCCAGGCGATCCACCGGGGCGACGTCGTGCCAGCCCACTTCCACGGGCTCCTCCGGCCTGGCCGGCGGGGTTTCCTCCGGCGGCATGGCCGCCTCCCGCTGGCGCCGCTGCAGCAGCCAGTAGCCGGCGCCGCCCAGGATGCCGCCCATGAGCAGGAAGGCGGTGTGGGGCATGCCCGGGATCAGGCCGAGCAGGGACAGGATGCCGCTGGTGAGGAACAGGGCCTGGGGCCGGCCGAACACCTGGCCCATGATCTGTTCGTTCAGGTCCTGCTCGCTGGATACCCGGGACACCACGATGCCCGCCGCCGTGGAGATCACCAGGGCCGGAATCTGGGCCACCAGGCCGTCGCCGATGGCCAGCAGGGTGTAGTTGTTGGCGGCGGTGGCGAAATCCAGGTCGTGCTGCGCGATGCCGACGATGAGGCCGCCGATGACGTTGATCAGCATGATGATGATGCCGGCCACGGCGTCGCCGCGCACGAACTTGGCGGCGCCGTCCATGGAGCCGTAGAAGTCCGCCTCCTGGGCGACTTCCGCCCGGCGCCGGCGCGCCTCGTCCTCGCCGATGAGGCCGGCGTTGAGGTCGGCGTCGATGGCCATCTGCTTGCCGGGCATGGCGTCCAGGGTGAAGCGGGCGGACACCTCGGCGATGCGGCCGGAACCCTTGGTGATGACCACGAAATTGATCACCACCAGGATGAGGAACACGATCAGGCCCACGGTGTAGTTGCCGCCCACCAGGAAATGGCCGAAGGCCTCGATCACCTTGCCGGCGGCGTCCGTGCCGGTATGGCCCTCCAGCAGCACCACCCGGGTGGAGGCCACGTTCAGGGACAGGCGCAGCAGCGTGGTGAGCAGCAGCACCGTGGGGAACACCGAGAATTCCAGGGGCTTGAGGGTGTTCAGGCTGATCAGCAGCACGATCATCGCCAGGGCGATGTTGAACGTGAACAGGATGTCCAGCAGGAAGGGCGGCATGGGCAGGACCATCATGGCCAGCACCATGATCACCAGGATCGGCGCGGCCAGTCTCTGCCAGGCCATGCCGCGAAGCGCCAGGGTTTCGGCCATCAGGTGGCCCCGGCCCTGGTGGCCGGATCAAGCTTCGGCGGCACGTCCCAGGTTTCCGGCAACACCGGATTCATCGACCTGTTGAGCTGGTAGACATAGGCCAGCACCTGGGCCACCGCGGTGAACAGCGCGCCGGGGATGGTGTCGCCCACCTCGCCGTGGCGGTGCAGGGCGCGGGCCAGGGGCGGCGCCTCGACGATGGGCACCCGGTGTTCCCGGGCCAGTTCCTTGATGCGCTCCGCCACCAGCTGGGAACCTTTCGCCACCACCAGGGGGGCGGCCATGGTCTTTTCCTCGTATTTCAGGGCCACCGCGAAGCGCGTCGGGTTGGTGACCACCACGTCGGCCTTGGGCACCGCCTGCATCATGCGGCGGCGGGCCGCTTCCCGCTGCAACGAGCGAATGCGCGCCTTGATCTGGGGATCGCCCTCCATTTCCTTGCTCTCCTGCCGGACCTCCTGCTTGGTCATGCGCAGGCCCCGGTGGTATTGCCAGATCTGGAACGGCACGTCCAGCAGGACGATGACGCCGAAGGCGGCGGCGGCGGCCAGGAAGGTGAGCAGGGTGATCTGGCCGAAATGGGCCATGGCGGCGTCCAGGGGCTCCACGGCCAGGCCGAGGATGCCCTCGCGCTGGTGCCAGATCATCCAGCCCGCCACGCCGGCGATCAGGCCACCCTTCATCAGGGCCTTGACCAGTTCCGCCAGGGAATTCCAGGAAAACAGCCGCCCCAGTCCGGTGATGGGGTTGAGCTTGGCGAAATCGAATTCGAAGGCCTTGGTCGAGAACACCCAGCCGGAAATCAGGACATTGGCCGCCACGGCGGCCACCACGACCGCCACGGCCAGGGGGAGGAACAACAGCATGCCGTCCATGCCCGCATCCATGAGATTGCGGCCCATCATGGCCGGGCTGGCCACGTCGCCGGCATCGAAGGACAGGGTGTTCCGCATCACCCGGTGCAGACCCCGGAACATGAACAGTCCGATGACGGCGATGACGCCCACGCTGGCCAGCAAAACCGCCAGGGTGGCAAGCTCCCGGGAGCGGGGCACATTGCCCTGTTCCCGGGCCTGGTCGAGCTTTCGCGCCGACGCAGGTTCCGTGCGTTCGAGATCACTGTCTTCCGCCATCCCCGGGTCCGGCGGCAAGCCGGCTCAAGGTTATGTCAACGCGCGCCAGTTTAGCATGTCGACCTTCGCCGAAAGCCGCGCCCGGCAAAGAAAAACGGCCCGCCGGGGGGCGCCCGGCAGGCCGTTTTCGGGGGGAGAAAAACGCTCAGTGGGCCTGCACGCCGGGGCCGAAGAAACGGTAGCCCATGCGCATCTGGCGGCTCAGATCGAAGCGCTTGCGGTCGGTGGCGCTGGCGAAGCTGGCGGCGATGCCCGAATAGGCCTTTTCCACCCAGGCGCCGTCCATCAGCAGGTCGGCCACGCCCTCGGCCCAGCGCAGCTTGTCGTCGGCGCTGGCCAGGCGGCCGCCGCAGGCGGTCATCAGGGGCGCGATCTCGGACACGGGCAACTCGTAGGATTTCAGGCGGGCGGCGAGCTGCACGCACTGGTCGCCGCTGGCGCAGGCTTCTACGGCCCTGGCGAACAGGGCGTTGGCGGCGGCGTGGTCGCCGATGTCGCGGTACAGCTTGGCGGTGTGGGCCAGGGCGTAGTGGTCCTTGGCGCGGCTGGCGGCGTCACCCAGCAGCCTGGCGGCCATGGCCGAATCGCCCAGGGCGGTCTGCACGGTTTCGGCCATCTTGGTGTAGTCGTAGGCGTTGTCGCCCAGGGCGCGGCCCTCGGCGTAGGCGCGGGCGCGGGCCTTGCCGTACTCGGCGTCCTTCAGTTCGGTGGCGCAGGTCATGACGATCTCGCGGAACCAGACGAAGTCGGATGCGTTGGCCACGCTCTCGTCCAGCAGCTTGCCCAGCCATTCCTTGTCGCCCAGGCGGTCCACGCCCAGGATCAGGGACTTGAAGCGGGCGAAGTGGAAGCCGCCCTCCTCGCGCATCTTGCCTTCGGCCACGCCCAGCACCTTGCCGGCGTAGGCGGCATCCTCCAGTTCGGCCATGATGCGATCGGCCAGGGCGATGAACTGCTTGACCGTGGTGCACTTGCCTTCCTCGTTCTGCAGCGCCACATACTTGGCCTGGTTGGCTTCCCGCTTCGCCAGCTTGGCCTTGACCCGTTCGACGCGAGCGGCGTCATTGGCGGCGAACTTCTCCACCGCTTCCACCACCTTGCGCATTTCGTCCAGGTTGGCCACCGACTCCTCGGCCTTGGTCAGCATGTCGGTGACGCCGCCGGCGTCCCCCAGGTCGGCATACACGCCGGCCAGCTGGATCAGCTCGCCGCTCACCGTGGCCACGGCGCCGGCCTTGGCCAGCACCGTCTTGGTGAACTCGGCGTTGCCGGCCGCGGCGGCCAGCACCTGCATCAGGGCGGTGAAGTCCTTGGCGGACTCCAGGGCCTTGTCGTAGAGGGCGCCGGCGGCGGCCGGGTCGATCTCGTTCATGGCGCCGGACAGGGCGATCAGGTCGGCGGGGCTGCCGTACTTGGCGGCGCCCTCGTTGACGGTTTCCACCGCCTTGGCCGTGTCGCCGCCCTTGGCCAGCATCCTGGCCAGGCGGGCGAAGTCGCCGGCGCGGCCGGCCTTGGCCTTGATCTTGTCGGTCACCTGGCCGAACAGGGTGGCGTCGTTCAGTTCCGCCACCACGCCGGCCAGGCCGTACAGTTCCTCGGTGGCGGACACTTCCTTCAGCGCCCCGGTCAGGGCCTTGGCGGCGGCGGGCGCGTCGGCCAGGGCCAGCCACTGGCCCATGCCCACGGACACCTTCTCGCCGCCGTCCATGGCGAAGTCGGCGCCCTGGCCCAGCATTTCCTTGGCCTTGCCCGCGTCGCCCAGGGCCGCGTAGCCGATGGCCAGGGTGACGAAGTCCTTGGTGAACATGGCGTCGCCCGCCACCTTGTCCAGGGCCGCCTTGGCGTCGGCGGCGCCGGTGAAGGCGGCGGAGCTCAGGACGTCCTTGGCGTAGGCCATGTCCGCCGGCTCGTCGAAGCACTCGCGGGCAAGGGCAAACAGATCGGCGGCCTTGGCGGCGGCGGCAACTTTGGGCTCAAGGGTGGTGCGATTGGCCATGGAAATCTCCGGAAATGAGGGAAATCAGAAACTTGCACACTCTACAGGCACCAGGCCCCGGGCGGGCTAGGGTTTTTTTATTGGGGGATAAGGGAAACTTAGTTGAGCCCGGCTCTCCCGTCCACAACTGGCAGACCTTTCCTTGGCCCGATCCTAGAGCACGTAGCGCGCCAGGTCCTCGCTGGCCGCCAGGGCCGACAGCCGGGCGTCCACGTAGGCCGCGTCGATGCTCAGGCTTTCGCCGCCACGCTTGTCGGCGTCGAAGGACAGTTCGTCCAGCAGGCGTTCCATCACCGTGTAGAGGCGGCGGGCGCCGATGTTCTCGGTGCGCTCGTTGACGCTCCAGGCGATCTCGGCCAGGCGGCGGATGGCGTCGTCGCTGAATTCCAGCTTCACCCCCTCGGTTTCCATCAGGGCCTGATACTGGCGCGTGAGACAGGCGTCGGTGCCGGTGAGGATGCGCTCGAAATCGGCCACGGACAGGCTTTGCAGTTCCACCCGGATGGGGAAGCGGCCCTGCAGTTCGGGAATCAGGTCCGAGGGCTTGGACAGGTGGAAGGCGCCGCTGGCGATGAACAGGATGTGGTCGGTCTTGACCATGCCGAACTTGGTGGTGACGGTGGCGCCTTCCACCAGGGGCAGCAGGTCGCGCTGCACGCCCTGGCGCGAGACGTCGGGACCGTGGCCTTCCCTGCCGGCGATCTTGTCGATCTCGTCCAGGAAGACGATGCCGTTGGCTTCCACGTTGCGCAGGGCGGCATGCTTGATCTCCTCCTCGTTGACCATGCGCCCGGCTTCCTCGTCGGCGAGCTGCTTCATGGCCTCGGCGATCCTGAGCTTGCGCTTCTGGCTGCGCTTCTGGCCCAGGTTCTGGAACATGCCCTGGAGCTGGCTGGTGAGTTCCTCCATGCCGGGGGGCGCGAAGATTTCCATGGCGGCGGGGTGGGCGGCCATGTCCAGCTCGATTTCCTTGTCGTCCAGCTGGCCTTCGCGCAGCATCTTGCGGAATTTCTGCCGGGTGGCGGATTCCTCCGGCTTGGCGTCCGCCTGCCAGGCATCCCGGGCGCCGGGCAGCAGGGCGTCGAGGATGCGCTCCTCGGCGGCTTCCTCGGCGCGCATGCGCACCTTGCGGGTCGCCTCCTCGCGGGCCTGCTTGACGGCGATCTCGGCCAGGTCGCGGATGATGCTGTCCACGTCCTTGCCCACGTAGCCCACCTCGGTGAACTTGGTGGCCTCCACCTTGATGAAGGGGGCGCCGGACAGGCGGGCCAGGCGGCGGGCGATCTCGGTCTTGCCGACGCCGGTGGGGCCGATCATGAGGATGTTCTTGGGGGTGATCTCCTGGCGCAGGCCGTCGCCCACCCGCATGCGTCGCCAGCGGTTGCGCAGGGCGATGGCGCAGGCGCGCTTGGCGTCGTTCTGGCCGACGATGTGCTTGTCGAGTTCGTGGACGATTTCCTGGGGGGTCATCTGGGTCATGACGGTACGTGGCGATGGCGATGCGGGACGGCGACCAGTCTAACATTCGGCCCCGACATTGCCGCCGCGGCAAACAAGTATGATCCCGGGGGCTATAGTCCATTCACAGGCAGGAACCCGAGGAGATTCATCATGCATGCGCGCGCAATCTTGCTGGGGGCGGCCCTGGCCGCCTCTCCCGTCCAGGCGGTGGAAATAACCAGGGTCGGCGACCTGGAAATGCACTGCATCGCGGTGCCCACCAGCGAACTGACGGCGGAAGCCGCCAGGGCCTACAACGTGGATCAGGGCACGGGCCGGGGACTGCTCACCATCACGCTGGTGAGGAAGGGCCGCAACGGCGAGGCGAAAGCCGTGCCGGGCCAGGTCTACGCGGGGGCGATCAACCTGAGGAACCACATCTCCAGCATCCCCATCCGCCAGGTCCAGGAAGGCGACACTATCTATTACCTGGGCGAATACCGGGTGCAGGCCCCGGACACCCTGCGCTTCCTGGTCAACGCCAACGTGCAGGGCCGGATGATGAAAGCGGAGTTCAGCCGCGCCTTCGGCACGCCATAGTCCCCGGTCAGGCCAGGAGCTGGATCAGTCCCCAAACGCCCAGCCCCGCCACCACGAGGCCCGCCAGGCGACGCAGCCACACCCGGCGGGTGAGTTCGCGCAGGCGGGCCGCGCCCCAGCCCATGAGCAGCAGGTTGGGCAAGGTGCCCAGGCCGAAGGCCAGCATCAGCAGGCCACCCCGCCCCGCCCCGCCGGAAGCCAGGGCGGAAACCAGCACGCTGTAGACCAGGCCGCAGGGCAGCCAGCCCCACAGGACGCCGGCCACCAGGGCCTGGCCCGGATTCCGGATCGGCAGGAGCCGGCCCAACAGGGGCCGCGCCTTGCGCCACACGCCGCCCCCCAGGCGCTCGATCACCAGCACGGACTGGTTCAGCCCGGCCAGGTACAGGCCGAGCAGGATGAGCACCACCTGGGCGAGCAGATACAGACCGCGTTGCAGGGGAAACAGGCTGTCCGAGAGGAAGGCGGCGGATCCGAGCAAGCCCGCCAGGGCGCCGACCAGGGTATAGCTGGAGAGGCGGCCGGCGTTGTAGGCCAACTGGAAGGCCAGGGTGCGACCGCGCCCCGGCGGGGAAGCGCCCGGGGCCTGGAACGACATGGCGGCGACGATGCCGCCGCACATGCCGACACAGTGGGCGCCGCCGAGAAGGCCGGTCAGGAAGGCCGCCAGTAAGGAAAGTTCAGGCATC
>WBZT01000082.1_pt1 | contig 81453 bp, 86 predicted proteins | sample 5204241 | NCBI WGS metagenome assembly WBZT01 (sample SAMN12344358, study PRJNA552823) | activated sludge metagenome | biome: Activated sludge suspended growth; feature: Nitrification reactor; material: Wastewater; isolation source: activated sludge from nitrification reactor of wastewater...
GACGAGGGGCGTGCGCTACTCAAGGCCCTCGGCTTCCCGTTCAAGGAAAACTGAGAGGACCTGGCTCATGGCCAAGACCGCGTTGAAGAACAAGGCCAACGCCACCCCGAAGTTCGCGGTGCGCGCCTACACGCGCTGCCAGCGCTGCGGCCGCCCGCATTCGGTCTACCGCAAGTTCGGCCTGTGCCGGATCTGCCTGCGGGAGATGGCCCACCGCGGCGAGCTCCCGGGCGTCACCAAGTCCTCCTGGTAGTAGCCCCCGAGCGCAGACCTGCCGGCCCGGCCGGCGCGCCTGCGCAGACCCACACGACGAACCACCGATCTACACCGAAGGTCACCACCCGGCATACCGCCGGGATGTGAAACCGCGGTGGGGAAGGGCCCGAAGCCCGATGACGATGACCGACCCGATCGCGGACATGCTCACCCGCGTGCGCAACGCCAACTCTGCGCACCACGACAGCGTGTCCATGCCCTACTCGAAGCTCAAGTCCAACATCGCCGAGATCCTCGAGCACGAGGGTTACATCGCCGGCTGGACCGTGGGCGATGCCGAGGTGGGCAAGACCCTCACGATCACCCTCAAGTACGGCCCCAATCGGGAGCGCTCGATCGCGGGTGTGCGCCGGGTGAGCAAGCCCGGGCTGCGCGTCTACGCGAAGTCGACCAATCTGCCCAGGGTGCTCGGCGGCCTGGGCGTGGCCATCATTTCCACCTCCACCGGCTTGTTGACCGACAAGCAGGCGCACGAGAAGGGCGTCGGCGGGGAAGTCCTCGCCTACGTCTGGTAAGGGGAGCAGGACATGTCGCGTATCGGACGCCTCCCCGTCACCGTGCCCTCGGGTGTCGACCTGGCCATCGACGGCCAGCTCGTCACCGTCAAGGGCCCCAAGGGTCAGCTCGCCCTCACCGTCGCCGAGCCCATCCGGGTCGCACGCGGCGAGGACGGCGCGGTTGCGGTGAGCCGCCCCGACGACGAGCGCCTCTCGCGCTCGCTGCACGGGCTCACCCGCACTCTCATCGCCAACATGGTCCAGGGCGTCACCCAGGGCTACGAGAAGAAGATGGAGATCGTCGGCACCGGCTACCGGGTGCAGGCCAAGGGCGCCAACCTCGAGTTTGCCCTCGGCTACAGCCACCCGATCACGGTCGAGCCGCCGTCGGGCATCACCTTCGTCGTCGAGGCCCCGACCCGCTTCTCGGTGCAGGGCATCGACAAGCAGCAGGTCGGCGAGGTCGCCGCCAACATCCGCAAGCTGCGCAAGCCCGACCCCTACAAGGCCAAGGGCGTCCGCTATGCCGGTGAGCACATCCGTCGCAAGGTCGGGAAGGCCGGGAAGAAGTAAGCCATGGCACAGATCATCAAGCGCGGCACGAGCAAGGCCGCCGCACGGGTCCGCCGCCAGGTGCGTGGCCGCAAGAAGCTCGCCGGCACGAGCGAGCGACCCCGCCTCGTCGTGTCCCGCTCGACCCGGCACCTGTTCGTCCAGGTCGTCGACGACACCGTGGGCAAGACGCTCGTGAGTGCCTCGACGATGGAGGCCGACCTGCGCGCCTTCGAGGGCGACAAGACCGCCAAGGCGAAGAAGGTCGGCGAGCTGGTCGCCGAGCGGGCCAAGCAGGCCGGCGTCGAGGCCGTCGTCTTCGACCGCGGTGGCAACAAGTACCACGGCCGGATCGCGGCGATCGCGGACGGCGCTCGGGAAGGCGGGCTCGCGCTATGACCTCGACCTTCGACATGTGCGTTTGGAGTCACGAGATGAGGAACCACTGATGCCCGGACCCCAGCGTCGAGGCACCGGAACCGGTGCCGGCGGCAGCGACTTCGGTTCCGACCGCGGCGAGCGTCGCGGCCGGGGTGGCCGCGACGGCCGCGACGGCCGGCGTGACGCCCGCGAGCAGGAGAAGAGCCAGTACCTCGAGCGGGTCGTGACGATCAACCGGGTCGCCAAGGTCGTCAAGGGTGGCCGGCGGTTCAGCTTCACCGCCCTCGTCGTCGTCGGCGACGGTGACGGCACCGTGGGCGTGGGCTACGGCAAGGCCAAGGAGGTGCCCGCGGCGATCGCCAAGGGTGTCGAGGAGGCCAAGAAGGCGTTCTTCAAGGTCCCGCGGATCCAGGGCACCATCCCGCACCCGGTCCAGGGCGAGGCGGCGGCCGGGGTTGTCCTGCTGCGTCCGGCCGCTCCCGGTACCGGTGTCATCGCCGGTGGCCCGGTCCGCGCCGTGCTCGAGTGTGCGGGCATCCACGACGTGCTGTCCAAGTCGCTTGGCTCGGACAACGCGATCAACATCGTGCACGCCACGGTCGAGGCGCTGCGGCTGCTCGAGCGGCCCGAGTCGGTGGCGGCCCGTCGCGGGCGTCCCCTCGAGGACGTCGCCCCGGCCGCGATGCTCAAGGCCGGCGCTGCCGCTCCCGCGAAGGTCGGTGCCTGATGGCGCGGCTCAAGGTGACCCAGCTCAAGGGTGTCGTCGGGGAGAAGCACTTCGCCCGCGAGACCCTGCGCTCGCTGGGTCTCAAGCGAATCGGCGACACCGTCGTCAAGGAGGACCGTCCCGAGATCCGGGGCATGGTCCGCGCGGTCACCCACCTGGTGGCCGTCGAGGAGGTTGACTGACCATGGCTGACAGCACGGCCAGCACGAAGGCCACGGCCCAGGCCGGTGGGACTCTCAAGGTCCACCACCTGCGTCCGGCTCCCGGCGCCAAGACCCCCAAGACCCGGGTCGGTCGCGGTGAGGGCTCCAAGGGCAAGACCGCCGGTCGCGGCACCAAGGGCACCAAGGCCCGCTACCAGGTGTCCGAGGCCTTCGAGGGCGGGCAGATGCCGCTGCACATGCGGATGCCCAAGCTGCGCGGCTTCAAGAACCCCTTCCGCACCGTCTACCAGGTCGTCAACCTCGACCGGCTTGCGGCGCTCTATCCCGACGGTGGCACCGTCACCGTGGCCGACCTCGTCGCCAAGGGCGCGGTCCGCGACGGCCTGCCGGTCAAGGTCCTCGGCACCGGTGAGATCGCCGTCAAGGTCGAGGTCACCGCGACGAAGTTCTCCGCCTCGGCCAAGGAGAAGATCCTCGCCGCAGGCGGAAGTGCCACCGAGGCCTGAACCGGGCCGCACGGCATACTGCGAGGCGGGTATGCCGTGGCGCACCACGCGTGTGAGGTGACACCCCGAGCCCCGGGGCCCCCGGGGTCCGGGGTGTTATCTTGCACGGGGACATCGCACGGCAGCCGGCAACGGCCCGCCAGCACGACCCGCACGACCCAGCACAGGGCAGCACACCGTCGGGCCCGGCTCGACACGCATTCAGGAGGATTCCGTGCTCACAGCCGTCGCCCGTGCGTTTCGCACGCCCGACCTGCGCCGGAAACTGCTCTTCACCCTCCTCATCATGGCGATCTTCCGGCTCGGTTCGGCCGTGCCGACCCCGGGCGTGAGCTACACCCTCGTCAAGCAGTGCATCGCCGGTGCCGACCCGGCGCAGGGCTTCCTCGGGCTGGTCGACCTGTTCAGCGGTGGCGCTCTCCTGCAGCTGTCGGTCTTCGCGCTGGGGATCATGCCCTACATCACGGCGACGATCATCATCCAGCTGCTCACCGTCGTCATCCCACGCTTCGAGGCCCTCAAGAAGGAGGGGCAGGCGGGTCAAACGAAGATGACGCAGTACAGCCGCTACCTCACCATCGGCCTCGCGGTGCTGCAGTCCTCGACCCTCATCACCTTCGCGCGTAGCCCGAGCCAGATCTTCGGCCCCCAGTGCGAGCGGATCCTTGCCGACGACTCGCTGCCGACGATCATCATCATGGTCTTGTGCCTCACCGCCGGCACGGGCCTGATCATGTGGCTCGGCGAGCTCATCACCGACCGTGGCATCGGCAACGGTATGTCGCTGCTCATCTTCACCTCGATCGCCGCCAGCTTCCCCTCGTCGCTGTGGGCGATCAAGGAGCAGGAGGGCCGCTGGGACGTCTTCATCGGGATCATTCTCGTCGGCTTCCTCGTCATGGCCCTGGTGATCTTCGTCGAGCAGTCCCAGCGCCGGATCCCGGTGCAGTACGCGAAGCGTCAGGTGGGCCGGCGGATGTACGGCGGGTCCTCGACCTACATCCCGCTCAAGGTCAACATGGCCGGGGTCATCCCGGTGATCTTCGCGTCCTCGCTGCTCGCACTGCCGGCCCTCGTCGCCCAGTTCGCCACGCCGCAGGACGGGTCCACCCCGCCGGACTGGGTGCTCTGGATCCAGGCCAACCTCACCCGGGGCGACAGCCCGATCTACATGGCGATCTACGTCGCCCTCATCCTCTTCTTCACCTTCTTCTACGTGTCCATCACCTTCAACCCCGTCGAAGTCGCCGACAACATGAAGCGCTACGGCGGGTTCATCCCAGGTATCCGGGCCGGGCGACCCACGGCCGAATACCTCGACTACGTGCTCACCCGGATCACCGTCCCCGGGGCCCTCTATCTGGCCGCGATCTCGCTCATCCCGCTCATCGCGTTGGCAATGTTCAACGCCAACCAGAACTTCCCCTTCGGCGGCACCTCGATCCTCATCATCGTCGGCGTGGGGTTGGAGACGGTCAAGCAGATCCAGGCTCAGTTGCAGCAGCGCAACTACGAAGGATTCCTCCGATGAGACTGGTCATCATGGGCCCCCCCGGGGCCGGCAAGGGCACCCAGGCGGAGCGGATCGCGCAGCGCTACGGGATCCCCGCGATCTCGACCGGCGCGATCTTCCGGGCGAACGTCAAGGGCCAGACCGAGCTGGGCAGGCAGGTCGAGGCGATCATGGCCGGTGGTGGCTACGTCCCCGACGAGCTCACCAACGCGCTCGTGCGCGACCGGCTGGACGAGGCCGACTGCGAGCCGGGCTTCCTGCTCGACGGCTATCCGCGCACGGTGGGTCAGCTGCACACGCTCGACGGACTGCTCGACGAGAGCGACCGTCCGCTGGACTGTGCGCTCGAGCTCATCGTCGACGAGGACGCCATGGTCGCGCGGTTGCTCGCGCGGGCTGCCGAACAGGGCCGGGCCGACGACACCGAGGAGGTCATCCGTGAGCGGATGGCCATCTACCGGGCCGAGACCGCGCCGCTCACGGCCATCTACGCCGATCAGGGCAAGCTGTGCCAGGTCGACGGCATGGGCCACATCGACGAGATCACCGAGCGGATCGCCGCTGCCCTCGACGCCGTTCGCGGCTGAGGCCCTCGCACGTTGTTCGGTCGTCGACACACCCCTGCGCGCACCGACGAGCACCTGCTGCTCATGCGGGCCGCGGGTCTGCTCGTGGCGCGAACCCTCGCCGTGGTGTCCGCCGCGGTCGCCGACGGGGTGACCACGCTCGCGCTCGACCGGCTGGCCGAGGAGCACATCCGTGACCACGGCGGGCGGCCGTCCTTCCCCGAGGTGCCCGGCTACCGGCATACCTTGTGCACGTCGGTGAACGAGCAGATCGTCCACGGCATCCCGGGGGAGCGCGTGCTGCGCCCCGGCGACCTGCTGTCCATCGACTGCGGCGCGATCGTGGCCGACTGGCACGGCGACGCGGCCGTCACGGTCGTCGTCGGCGGTGAGACGGCGGCTTGCACCGAAGACCTCGCGCTCTCCCGGGCGACCGAGGAATCGTTGTGGGCCGGGATCGGGGCGCTGCGGGTCGGCGACCGTCTCTATGCCGTCGGCGAGGCGGTCGAGGCGAGCATCGAGGCGGCCGCCAGCCGAGACCGGCGCGACTACGGGATCATCGAGGAATACGTCGGCCACACCATCGGCCGCGAGATGCATCTGGATCCGCAGATCCCCAACTACGGGGTGCGCGAGCGGGGGCCCATCGTCCGCTCGGGCTACACCGGGGCGATCGAGCCGATGATCACGCTCGGGTCGCCGCAGACCGAGGTGTTGGCGGACGACTGGACGGTGGTCACCGTCGACGGCTCGCGCGCTGCCCACTGGGAACACACGGTCGCGGTGCGCGACGAGGGGCTGTGGGTGCTCACGGCCCTCGACGGGGGGGCCGCCCGCCTCGCGGCCATGGGTATGCCGTTCGCCCCCGTCGGTGCCGACTGAGGCCGGGCCCGGATGGGTGGGCCTCGCCGGCTTCCGTCGCGTGGCCGCCGCGGAGCACAATGACCCCATGCGAGTCGGAGCGCGAGCAGCCGCACCCTCCGTCACGCGTCGCCGGGACCGGCCCGGTGGCGAGGGCAGGAAGGCGCGCGACATGGGGTGGCTCTGGTGGCTGGTGTTGGTCCTGCTGCTGTCCTGGCTCGTGTGGTGGTGGTTGCGCCGCCGTCGCGCCGCCGACATCACGAACAGATCCACGGCCCGCGGCCTCGTCTCGCCCGGGTCGCCGGAAGCGTCGGCGACCGGGTCGGCCACCGGCCCACAGGCCGCTATGACTGCCGCCGATCTCGTCGCGCACGAGGCACACGGGGCGGCTGACCGGGCAGAGCTCGCCGCTGCCGAGGCGGACGTCGTCGCCGAGGAGGCGGAGGCCGACGCTGCCGACGTGAGTGCGGCAGCCCGACGTGCCGACGTCGGTGCCGGTGACGCGCAGCTGGCCGCTGCGGAGGCGGACGTCGCCGCTGACGAGGCCGAGGCCGCCGCCGCCGAGGCGGATGTCGTTGCGGATGAGGCCGAGGCCGCCGCCGCCGAGGCGGATGATCGTGCGGATGAGGCTGCTGCGGCGGCGTTGGCGACGCCGGTGTATGCGGTGGGTCGCTTCGGTGCGGGGTCGGTGGATCCGTTGTCGGATGGGTCGATGCCGGTGGGTCACGAGATCAAGGGGAACGCCGATTCGATGCTGTATCACGCGCCCGAGTCGCCCTGGTATGCGAGGACGGAGGCGGAGGTGTGGTTCGCGGATGAGGCGACCGCGCAGTCGGCCGGCTTCGCCCGGTGGGACAGCCGCGCCGCAGGAGCGGCCACCGCGGGACTGGCCGCACCGGCATACCCCGAAGGTCGCTTCGGGCCGGGGTCGGTGGACCCCTTGGCCGACGGCGGGGAGCCGGTGGGCTTCCCGGTGAAGGGGAACGCCGATTCGATGCTCTACCACGCGCCCGAGTCACCCTGGTATGCCAGGACCAAGGCCGAGGTGTGGTTCCGCGACGAGGCGACCGCCACCGCGGCAGGCTTCGCACACTGGGATCCCGCCAAGCGCTGAGATGGGGACCGTCGAGGACTACCACGCGGGCATCGAGGACCCGAGTCGACGAGCAGTGCTCGAGCACATCGCCGGACTCGTGCGCGTTGCCGTGCCGGAGGCGGTCGAGGGGACGAGCTACGGCATGCCGGCCTTCCTCCACCGCGGTCACGGGCTGCTGGCCGCCATGGCGACCAAGGAACACCTGGCGATCTACCCCTACAGCGGCTCGGTGCTGCCGGCTCTCGGCGACCGGATTGCGCGCTTCTCCCGGTCGGCCGGCACCCTGCGCTTCCAGGCCGAGGACCCGCCCTCGGACGACGTCGTCCTCGAGATCGTCGAGCGTCGCCGGGCCCAGATCGACGAAAAGCCCGCCCGCCGAGGTGCCCGCTGAGGGATCGCCCGTCTCGACCGGAGGGGAGGTGCCGCGGGTGTGCGCCGGCGATTTCGGGTATGCCGGGTGGCTGGCGTAGGATTGTCCGTTGGGTGTCGTGTGCCTGCGGCATCCGCGCGTTCCTACGGGCGTGCTCGCAGGTCTCAGGCACACCCGTGAAGCAACGACGGAACGACGGAGGACATGGCAAAGAAGGACGGGGTCATCGAGATCGAGGGCACGATCGTCGAGGCGCTCCCCAACGCGACTTTCCGCGTGGAGCTCTCCAACGGTCACAAGGTCCTCGCGCACATCTCGGGCAAGATGCGCCAGCACTACATCCGGATCCTCCCCGAGGACCGGGTCGTGGTGGAACTCTCGCCGTACGACCTGTCCCGCGGGCGCATCGTCTTCCGTTACCGCTGAGCTGCACGACCGTCCCCGGTCCGCCGGGGGCACTCCCGATCCCCACGCATCGGCACCGGGCTGCCGCACGGCCGCACCGGACCGACGCACGATCAGAAGACACGAGGCAATGAAGGTTCAGCCGAGCGTCAAGAAGATCTGCGACAAGTGCAAGGTGATCCGCCGTCACGGGCGGGTCATGGTGATCTGCGACAACCTGCGCCACAAGCAGCGCCAGGGCTGAGCAGCACCGACCGAGCACGACCCGCGGGCTTCCCAGCACGCAGACAAGTGAAGAGCGCAGCACCCGGCCCCTCGCCGGTATGCCGTGTGGTCGCCTCCCTCCGCGGGAGACCGGCGCCGGCGACATCGGACGAGGACGTCACCCCCGGCACGGAGGCCGGGGACCGGACGCCACACCAGGTCTCGGCCAGCCGAGACCGTGTGCGCGGCATACCGGATCGGTGACTGCACCAGACCTCCGCAGTTCGATCAGGAGAACGCAACACATGGCACGTCTCATCGGCGTGGACCTCCCGCGCGAGAAGCGCGTGGAGATCGGTCTGACCTACATCTTCGGTGTGGGTCGCACCACGGCGAGCAAGGCCCTCGCCGCCACCGGGGTCAGCCCGGACACCCGAGTCAAGAACCTCACCGACGCCGACCTGGTCGCGCTGCGTGACTGGCTCGAGTCCAACGTGAAGATGGAGGGTGACCTGCGGCGCGAAGTCGCCGCCGACATCCGCCGCAAGGTCGAGATCGGCTCCTACGAGGGCCTGCGCCACCGTCGCGGCCTGCCCGTGCGCGGGCAACGGACCAAGACCAACGCGCGCACCCGCAAGGGTCCCAAGCGCACCGTCGCCGGCAAGAAGAAGGCCGGCAAGAAGTAGCCACACGGGGGCTTCGCCCCCGTGGACCCCCGGCCCCAGGCGGGCCGGCAGGTGCCGAGAAACCACAGACCTCGTAGGAAAGAAGAGCAGATGCCTCCCAAGAGCCGACAGGCCGCGGGCGCCGCGAAGAAGGTGCGCCGCAAGGAGAAGAAGAACGTCGCCCACGGGCACGCCCACATCAAGAGCACGTTCAACAACACGATCATCTCGATCACCGACCCCACCGGGGCGGTGATCTCGTGGGCCTCGGCCGGCCAGGTCGGCTTCAAGGGCTCGCGCAAGTCCACTCCGTTCGCCGCGCAGCTGGCCGCCGAGGCAGCCGCCCGCCGGGCCATGGAGCACGGCATGCGCAAGGTCGACGTCTTCGTCAAGGGCCCCGGGTCCGGTCGCGAGACGGCGATCCGTTCGCTCACCGCCACCGGCCTCGAGGTCGGCGCGATCAGCGACGTCACGCCCTCGCCGCACAACGGCGTCCGTCCGCCCAAGCGCCGCCGCGTCTGACCGCCCGAGCTGAAGGAAGAGAGATCCACCCATGGCTCGGTACACCGGCCCGATCACCAAGAAGTCCCGTCGGCTCAAGGTCGACCTCGTCGGCGGGGACAAGAACTTCGAGATGCGTCCCTTCCCGCCCGGCCAGCACGGCCGCCGCCGGATCACGGAGAAGGAATACCTCACCCAGCTGCAGGAGAAGCAGAAGGCCCGCTTCACCTATGGCGTGATGGAGAAGCAGTTCCGTCGCTACTACGAGGAGGCGGCTTCGCGTCCCGGCAAGACCGGCGACAACCTCCTGCAGATCCTCGAGTCGCGCCTGGACAACGTCGTCTACCGTGCGGGCCTGGCCCGCACCCGCCGGCACGCCCGACAGCTGGTCACCCACGGCCACTTCGAGGTCAACGGCCACCGGGTCGACGTCCCGAGCTACCGGGTCGAGCAGTTCGACATCATCACCGTGCGCAAGCAGTCGGCCGAGTCGTTCCCGTTCGAGCTGGCTCGCCAGACCTTCGGCGACCGCACGCCGCCGGCCTGGATGCAGGTCGTCGACGGCTCGCTCACCGTGCTCATCCACCAGCTGCCCGTCCGTGAGCAGATCGACACGATCCTCACCGAGCAGCTCATCGTCGAGCTCTACTCCAAGAACTGACCTCCACGGGGAGCGCCGCTCCCCGTGAACCCCCGGCGCGGGTATGCCGCGTGCTCGTCCCGGTCCCGCGAGGCACCTGGGCGGCCGCACGGCATACCGGCCGGATCCCGGGCCACGGACAGAGGTGGCCCGGGGCGTCGTGAGCGTCATATAGCGGTCGCTCACGGGAAGGAAGAATCATGCTCATCGCACAGCGCCCCGTGCTCGGCGAGGAGGTCGTCTCCGACAGCCGGAGCCGCTTCGTCATCGAGCCGCTCGAGCCGGGCTTCGGCTACACCCTCGGCAACTCGCTGCGGCGCACCCTCCTGTCGAGCATCCCCGGCGCGGCGGTCACGTCGATCCGGATCGACGGTGTCCTGCACGAGTTCCAGACGATCCCGGGCTGCAAGGAGGACGTCACCGAGATCATCCTCAACATCAAGGGGCTGGTCGTCTCGTCCGAGCACGACGAGCCGGTCGTCATGTACCTGCGCAAGCAGGGCCCCGGTGAGGTGACCGCGGCCGACATCGCCCCGCCCGCCGGTGTCGAGGTCCACAACCCAGACCTGCACCTGGCCACGCTCAACGCCAAGGGCCGGATCGAGATGGAGCTCACCGTCGAGCGCGGTCGTGGCTATGTCTCGGCCCAGCAGAACAAGTCCGGCGATCAGGAGATCGGCCGGATCCCGGTCGACTCGATCTACTCGCCGGTGCTGGCCGTCACCTACAAGGTGGAGGCCACCCGAGTCGAGCAGCGTACCGACTTCGACCGGCTCATCGTCGACGTCGAGACCAAGTCGGCGATGGCGCCCCGCGACGCGATGGCCTCGGCCGGCAAGACGCTCGTCGAGCTGTTCGGCCTGGCCCGCGAGCTCAACGTCGAGGCCGAGGGCATCGACATGGGCCCCTCGCCGACCGACGCCGCCCTCGCGGCGGACCTCGCGTTGCCGATCGAGGACCTCGACCTCACCGTCCGGTCCTACAACTGCCTCAAGCGCGAGGGCATCCACACCGTGGGCGAGCTCGTCGGGCGCAGCGAGGCCGACCTGCTGGACATCCGCAACTTCGGTGCCAAGTCCATCGACGAGGTCAAGGCCAAGCTCGCGGCCATGGGCCTCAACCTCAAGGACAGCCCCCCCGGCTTCGACCCCGCCTCGATCGTCGACTCCTATGCCGACGACTACGACGACCTCGACGAGGGCCGGTCGTTGCTCGAGGACGAGCAGTTCTGACCCCGTAGCCGCACGATCAAGGAGACACACCCATGCCAACCCCGGCCAAGGGACCCCGCCTCGGTGGCGGGCCGGCACACGAGCGGCTGCTGCTTGCGGGGCTTGCCACCTCGCTCTTCGAGCACGACCGGATCACCACGACCGAGGCCAAGGCCAAGCGGCTACGTCCGCTCGCCGAGCGCCTCGTGACCTTCGCCAAGCGCGGTGACCTGCACGCGCGTCGGCGCGTCCTCACGGTCGTGCGCGACAAGGGCGTCGTCCACCGCCTCTTCACCGAGGTGGCCCCGGACATGGCCCAGCGCGAGGGTGGCTACACCCGGATCGTCAAGATCGGTCCGCGCAAGGGCGACAACGCCCCCATGGCGGTCATCGAGCTCGTCCGTGAGCCGCTGTCGGCCAAGAAGGCAACCGTCAAGGAGGCCGAGGCCGCCACCAAGCGGGCCGCCTCCGACCGCGCGAAGAAGGCCGACAAGCCGGCGCCCGTCGTCGAAGAAGCCGTCGTCGAGGTCGAGGCCACCGAAGCGGTGGCGCTCGTCGACGCCGCTCCGGCCGAGGGCAGCACCGCCTCCGCCGAGCTGCCCGCCGGTGCGGTCGCGCCGCTCGAGGACGGTTCGGCCCCCGAGGGCTACACCGTCAAGGGCAACGCCGACTCGGGCCTCTACCACGAGCCGGACGGCCAGTGGTACGACGCGACGGTGGCCGAGTTCTGGTTCAAGGACGGCGCCGACGCCGAGGCCGCCGGCTTCCGCAAGGCCGGCACCAAGGCCGAGGACTGATCTCGACACCTCCTGGTATGCCGGGTGACCGGCATCCGCGACGAGAGGCCCCCGCTCCTCATCGGAGCGGGGGCCTCTCGCTGTCGGTTTCCGCTGGGAGGTCGCCTGGAATCCGGGTCCGACCGGTCTGCTCGTCCCGGGCGCAGCGGTCACGCCACCGGCAGTGGTCTGAGCACGACCGGCCTTACTGCGTCGGAGCCAGCTCGGCGAGGGTGACGATCGTGCCAGCGCCGCCGTCCAGGCGGATCCGTTGACCGGTGCGCAGTCGGGTGGTCGCCTCGTGCACCCCGACGACCGCCGGGATGCCGTATTCGCGCGCGACCACCGAGCCGTGCGTCATCATCCCGCCCACCTCGGTGACCAGTCCGCCGGCCGAGAGGAACAACGGCGTCCAGGCAGGATCGGTGCCAGGGCAGACGAGGATCTCCCCGTGCTGCAGCTCGGCCGTCGCGGGATCCAGCACCACCCGCACCAGGCCCTCGACGCGGCCCGGCGACACGGGGGAGCCGGTGATCACGCCCTCGTCGTCTGGCTCGGCCGTCCCGCCCAGGCCCTCGTAGAAGACCCGTCCGTCCCCGCAGAGCACCCGCGGGACCCGGGTGCGTCGGGCCTCGGAGGCACGGGTAGCCGCTCGTTCGCCCACCCGTTCGCGCAGGAGCTCGCGACCGGCGGAATCGGCGGCGAGCCGGGGCAGGTCGAGCAGTTCCTGCAGGCGCAGCAGGAAGACGTCCTCGGGGCGATCCAAGATGCCGGCCGCCACGAGGTCCGCGCCGGTGGCGAGCAGGGCGGGGCGCAGGATTCCCATGGCCTGGATGATCGTGAACTTCGGGGCCTCGCGGCCTCCGGCCAGCGCCCGGACGCGACTGGCGGCCCAGCGTGCAACCCGCCGCTGCATCCGACCGCGCGGTCCGGTGCCCAGCCGCGCCGTCAACTCGTCGAGGGCTTGGGCCGCGCGCTGTTCGCCTCGGCGGAAGTTCACCGGAGGCGTCTGGTCCGCGGGGATCTCGAGGTAGCGGGCGAGGGTGGCCAGCAGGTCGGTCGGGTCCTCCCGCCAGCGCGTCCGGCCGAGGTCGATCTCGCCGACGCCGCGCACGCCGTATGCCGTGAGGAAGTCCGCGAGCGCTCCGGCCAGCACGGGCGGGAGCGGGCGGTGCGGACCAGGTGCGGGGGCAGGTATGCCGTCGTCGGTGGTGTCGGCCATGGTCTGACGCTACCGGCCCCAGCCGAGTTGGGTGCCTCGCTCAGGCGTCAGCGGCCGTGGCCGTGCCCGAGGGCTTCGTCGCACCCGCCACACCGACCACATCTTCGTTCGCCTCTGAGGCCTCCTGGATGTCTGTGGCGGTCGTCCCCTCGTTCTTCACCAGTGCCCTCACGGTGGCCTCGGTCTCGACGGTGAGCGGGTAGCGCTTCTTGTAGATCTCGACCAGGGCCATCACGGTCGCGGCCACCGGCACTCCCAGGAGCGCCCCGGAGATGCCGAACAGTTGCGAGCCCAGCAGCGCCGAGGCGAAGGAGACCGCCGGGTGCAGGTTGACCGCGCGTGCGGAGATCCGCGGCTCGACGAAGATGTTCTCGATCTGCTGGTAGATGACCGACCAGGCGAGGACGTAGAGGCCGATCTTCGGGTCGGACGAGGTGAGCCCGACCAACACCGGCAGGATGATCGAGATATAGGTGCCGACATTGGGGATGAACTGGGCGACGATGCCGGTCCACAGCGCCAAGGGCAGCCAGTAGGGCAGGCCAACCACGGCGAAGACGACCGCGGAGCACCCAGCGTTGAGCGAGGCCAACACGATCCGCGCGGCGATGTAGCCACCGACCTTGACCTGGGTGAGATCCCACGCGGTGAGGAAGGGCACCTGAGCCGTCGGCGTGATGCGCTGGCCGAGCCATTCGCGCAGCCGCGGCATACTCGCCGAGATGTAGTAGACGAAGAAGACGAGGATGAACGCGCCGAACACACTGGAGAGCATGCTGGCGACCATGCTGACGACGCCGGCGCCGACGACTTGCGCATACCCGGCGAGATCGTCCGCCCCGATGCCGAGGCTGCCCAGCAGCGTGGTGTAGGTGTAGGAGGAGCTGGTCCGCGCGTTGATCCAGTCCAGTGCCCGCGCCGCCGTGTCCGGAATGCTGGCGATGAGCTGGACGAGCTGGCTCACCAGGAGATTGCCGAACAACGCGACGAAGACCACCGTGAAGAGCCCGGCCAGCAGCATGACCAGCCCGGTGGCTCTCGACCGCGGCATGCGGGTGGAGAGCTTGCCGACGGCTGGCTCCATCGCGAGGGCGGCGAACCACGCCATGACGATGTAGTAGATGACGCCACCGCCGTTGTAGAAGACAAAGACGACGGTGAGCGCGATAGCGATGACCCAGACGACGATCCAGGTCCGTCGCCAGAACGGCCGTTCCAACAATCGAACGGACGATTCGGTCGCTCCGGGTATCGGTGCGTTCCCTTGCATGATTCCCAATTTAGGGCAGTTCGGCGCCCAAACGCGCGGTGCATGCGTTGCGGTTCGGCGGTGCGCTCAGCGGTCGGAGAGATCAAGGTCCGGCTCGCGGGCGGGCTTCGGCCCGGGTGTCCCGGCGAGCGCGGCCCGCGAGGCGGGGTCGGCGGCGGCCGTGGCCGCGACCTCCCACAGCGCCAGGTCCATCTCGGTAGTGACGTTGCGGGGCAGGGAACGGGTGAGTTCGAGCGCGAGGGGCGTGAAGCCGTCACCGGCCTCGCCGGGCGCTGCAGTCGCCGTCGAGATCCAGCGCAGGGCGAGAACCGGCAGTGGCACGACCGCGGCACCGAAGGGCAGGACCGTGGGGAAGGCCCGCCCGAGGCAGTCGCGCATCGCCTGGCCCCGGGCGGCGGCTCGGACGAAGGGGTCGGCCACGGCTGCCGTCTCCTCGACGATCGCTCTCGTGTCGGCGAGGTAGGCCGCGATGGCCGCGTCGAAGTCGTCCCGGACTCGGTCGGGATCGCGCGCTGCCTTGCGCAACCGTGGGGCGACGGTGCGCAGGAGGCGCGCGAGTCCCGGGAGCGTGCGGCGCAGCACCCGCCGCGGGGCGGGAGGGAGCAGGCCCTCGGCGGCCAGGCCGGCGAAGACGGATCTCGCGCTCGGATCGGCGACGGACAGGAAGGCCGGGAGCACCCTTCGGCCGAGCGGGTTGCGCAGGGCCACGTCGGTGCGAATCCACAGCCGCTCAGCGGCCTCCCCCACGTAGGGGAGCGCCAGGGGGTCGGTCTCGTGGCCGAACAGCCGTCCGGCCCCGGCGGCGACGCATCGGATGGCATCGCGCCCGAGCGGGGTGATCGGGTCGAGCATCCCCTGGAGGGTGCCGAAGGACAGCCACATCGAGTCGGTGGGCGCGCCCTCCGGCAGCGGATGCAAGGTGGTGATCGCCCGGGACTGCAGGACGTGCAATCTCCCTGCGTGCCAAGCCCATTCGATGTCCTGCGGTGCGGCATACTCGGCCTCGATCCGGCGGCCCAGTGCGTTGAGCGCAAAGAGCTGCCGCTCGCCGAGCGCCTGCTCGGGCCGGCCGCCCTTGCTGCCGACACGGACGTCGCGGACCTGGCCGGTCGCGCCGTCGAGGACGTAATGGTCGGGTTCGACCTGCCCGGACACGAGCGCCTCACCGAGCCCGAAGGTCGCGTCGATCGTGGTCTCGCCGCGCCGTCCGGTGAGCGGATTGGCGGTGAAGAGCACGCCGGAGACCTCGGCCGGCACGAGTTGCTGGACGACGACCGCGAGAGCCACCGCGTCGTCGGGGACGCCATTGCGTTGCCGGTAGACGATGGCCCGCGCGGTCCACAGACTCGACCAGCAGCGCACGACGGCGTCGAGCACGGCGTCGGCCCCGGTGACACCGAGGAAGGTGTCCTGTTGGCCGGCGAAGGACAGGTCGGACAGGTCCTCGGCGGTCGCCGACGAACGGACTGCGACCGCGATGTCGGGCTGCTCGGGGGCCGAGGTCGCCCCCAGCGTGCGGTATGCCGCGCGCACGGCCTCCGCGAGCGGATCGGGCACCGGGGCGGCGGCGAAGGCCGCACGGATCGCTGCGGAGGCGCGCTCCGCGGCGGCGGGGGTGGGGTCGGTGCCGAGGTCGGCCAGCGCTGCGGCGATGACGGCGTCGAGGCCTGCGACGGCAACGACGGATCGGTAGCCGTCGGTGGTCACGACGAAGCCCGCCGGCACCGCGAAGCCTGCCCGGGCGAGGCGGCCGAGGTTGACGGCCTTCCCGCCGCCGGTGGCCAGGTCGAGGTCGGGGTCGTCGAGCGCGAGGGTCCACGAGACCATGGGGGTCACGCTACGCGCGCCGGGCGCCGGGCGCCGGACCGGCATACGGGATGATGCTCGGGTGACCGAGACCGACGGGACCGACGAGACCGCACTGCGGCTGCGGCTGGACCTCGGCTACGACGGCACGGACTTCTCCGGGTGGGCGGTCCAACCGGGGCGTCGCACCGTCGAGGGCGAGTTGTCCGGCGCGCTCACGACGATCCTGCGCGCTGGCGAGCCGGTCCGGCTCACCGTGGCCGGTCGCACCGACGCGGGAGTGCACGCCCGTGGTCAGGTGGCGCACGCGGATGTCGTGGAGGCGGCATACCTCGGGTTGGTCGGGCGCGCCGAGCGTGCACCAGAGGAGGCGATGCTCGCTCGGCTGCGTGGCGTGCTGCCTCGGGACCTCGTCGTTCATCGGGTATGCCGCGCGCCCGCCGGTTTCGACGCCCGGTTCTCGGCGACCTCGCGACGCTATCTCTATCGGATCGCCGACGAGAGTGCCACGCGAGATCCCTTGCGGCGCAACGACACCGTCGCGCTAGGCGGGGTCCTGGACGTGGCCGCGATGAGCGAGGCGAGTGGACGGCTGCTCGGACTGCGGGACTTCGCGGCCTTCTGTCGGCGGCGCGAGGGCGCCACCACCACCCGCACCCTGCTGCGCTACGAGTGGCGGCGCGCCGCCGACCACGTGGTCGAGGCGACCGTGATTGCCGACGCCTTCTGCCATTCGATGGTGCGTGCCCTGGTCGGCGCTGTCATTCCGGTTGGCCTGGGGCGCGAAGAGATCGACTGGCCGAGCCAGGTGCAGCAGGACGGTCGGCGGGTGAGCCAGGTCAAGGTCATGCCCGCCCACGGGCTGTCCCTGGAGGAGGTCACCTACCCGCCGGACGACGAGCTGGCTGCCCGCGCGATCGAATCACGCGCCCGCCGGGACTGAGCCTCAGGCCAGCCAGCGACGGGCGAGGGCGATCCGGGCCGCCACCTGCTCGGTGGTCGCCTGCCCGACCGGCGGCCCGCCGCACTGGCGGCGCAGCTCGGCGTGCACATGGCTGTGCGGTATGCCGCGCAGCCGGGCCACCTGGGTCACCAACCCGCCGAGTTGCTTGCGCTGCACCGCGAGAGCGCGGTGCAGGCTCTCGGCCGGGGCGACCCGCTCACGCCGCTCGGCGCGGGCGTGCCGTCGCAACTGCCGCTCCTGCCGCTCCTGGAGCAGGGCCTCGATATGTTCGGTCTCGAGCAGCCCGGGCAGGCCGAGGTAGTCCGCCTCGTCGGCCGAGGTCGGCATGGCGTGCATCCCGAACTGCTTGCTGTCGAAGAGCACGTGGTCGAACCTGGCCTGGGAGTCCAGCGCCTCGAACTGCCCGAGCAGGTCGTCGGCGCCGTCCTGCTCGGCATTGGCTCGGGCGAGCAACGCCTCGGTCTCGGCCCACACGTCGAGGTCCTCGCCGGCCGGGCGGCGGCCCAAGACGTGGTCCCGGGTGCGCTCGAGGCTCGCGGCGTGCGCGAGCAGCATCGGCACGGTGGGCAGGAAGACCGTCGCTATTTCCCCGCGACGCCGGGCCCGGACGAAGCGGCCGACGGCCTGGGCGAAGAAGAGCGGGGTCTGGGTCGACGTCGCGTAGACCCCGACCGCGAGCCGGGGCACGTCGACGCCCTCGGACACCATGCGCACGGCCACCATCCACCGGTCCGCCGCGTCGCCGGACTCGGCGAAGGCCTCGATCCGTCGGCTGGATCCCGCGTCGTCGGAGAGCACGACCGTGGGCGCGGTCCCGCTCACCCCGTGCAGGATCCGGGCATAGGTGCGGGCCATCGTCTGGTTGGCCGCGATGACCAGGCCACCGGCGTTGGGCAGGTGCCGACGGACCTCGGTGAGCCGGCGGTCCGCCGCACCGAGCACCGCAGGGATCCACTCTCCCTTGGGATCCAAGGCTGTTCGCCATGCCTGCGCGGTGAGGTCCTTGGTGAGCTCGCCGCCGAGCTCGGCCTCGAGCGTCTCGCCGGAGCGGGTCCGCCAGCGCATCGGCCCGCCGTAGCTCATGAACACCACTGGCCGCACGACGTGGTCGCGCAGCGCGTCGGCATAGCCGTAGGTGTAATCGGCGCGGGAGACGCGCGTGCCGCCGGGGCCCGGGTCGTAGGTGACGAACGGGATCGGCGTCTCGTCCGAACGGAAGGGGGTCCCGGTGAGCGCGAGCCGCCGGGCCGCCGGCTCGAACGCGGTCGCGATGGCATCGCCCCAGCTGCGCGCGTCGCCGGCGTGGTGGATCTCGTCGAGGATGACCAGGGTGGGCGACCCACGGGTGAGCGCCTCGTGCATGGTCGTGCGGGCGGCCACCCCGGCATAGGTCACCGCGACCCCGTCGAACTGTCGGGAGCGCCCGTGCCGCCCGGTGCCGGGGTCGAGCTGGATGCCGACCTTGTGCGCGGCCTCGGCCCACTGGACCTTGAGATGCTCGGTGGGAGCGACCACGGTGACCCGGCGCACGACCCTCCGGTGGAGCAGCTCGGCGGCCACCCGCAGGGCGAAGGTCGTCTTGCCGGCCCCGGGGGTGGCGACCGCGAGAAAATCCTGCGGCTCCTCGCGCAGGTAGGCGGTGAGCGCCTCCTGCTGCCAGGCGCGCAGGGCGGACGAGGTCCCCCACGGGGCGCGTTGGGGGAAGGCGGGGGAGAGCCGCTCGAAGGCCGACTGGCTCATCCGCGGCCGCGCTCCCGCCGGTATGCCGCACCGGCCACCGGGCGCGTGCGGGCGCGGCGGGGCGAGGGGTCGGCTGGGGAGGGCATGGAGTGGCGATGCTAGTCGAGGGGCGGGATATCGAGATGCCCGCGACACGCGGCATACGGGAGACTGGCCGACCGTGGGCCACGTCGACGTCAACCAGGTGAGCTTCGACCTGCCCGACGGGCGTCCCCTGCTGCGGGAGGTGAGCTTGCGGGTGGGCGAGGGGGCGCGCATCGCGCTCGTGGGACCCAACGGATCGGGCAAGACGACCCTCACCCGCATCGTGAGCGGCGATCTGGTCGCTCACGGGGGAGCGGTGACCCGCTCCGGTGGGCTCGGGGTGATGCGCCAGTTCATCGGCTCGGTGCGCGACGACTCCACGGTGCGCGACCTGCTGTTGTCGGTGGCGCCCGAGCCGATCCGCCGGGCGGCCGCCGAGATCGATCGCACCGAGCTCGCCGTGATGGAGCACGACACCGAACGAGACCAACTCGCCTACGCTCAGGCGCTCGTCGACTGGGGCGACGTCGGAGGCTACGACCACGAGACACTGTGGGACACCTGCACCGTGGCTGCCCTAGGCGTCCCCTTTGAGCGCTGCCGGTGGCGACCGGTCGCCACCCTGTCCGGCGGCGAGCAGAAGCGGGTCGTGCTCGAGGCACTGCTGCGCGGTCCCGACGAGGTGCTGCTGCTCGACGAACCCGACAACTACCTCGATGTGCCCGGCAAGCGCTGGCTCGAGGACGCACTCATCGCCTCGCCCAAGACGGTGCTCTTCGTCTCGCACGACCGCGAGCTGCTCTCCCGGGTCGCGACCCGCGTGGCAACCCTCGAGCCAGGGGCGGCCGGGTCGACCCTATGGGTGCACCCCGGTCCGTTCGGGACGTATGCCGCGGCCCGCGCCGAGCGCAACTCCAAGCTCGAGGAGCTGCGCAAGCGATGGGACGAGGAGCACGCCAAGCTCAAGGCGCTCGTCGTCATGTATCGCACGAAGGCGGCCTACAACTCGGACATGGCGGCCAGGCTGCAAGCGGCCGAGACCAGACTGCGCCGGTTCGTCGAGGCCGGCCCGCCCGAGGCGGTGCCGGTGACCCAGCGGCTGCGGATGCGCCTGGCCGGTGGGCGCACCGCCAAGCGTGCGATCGTCTGCGAGCGACTGGAACTCGCTGCAGGAGAAGCCGACTCGACCGGTGGCGGCGTGCTCATGAAGCCCTTCGACGCCGAGATCTGGTTCGGCGAGCGCCTCGCAGTGCTGGGTTCCAACGGTTCGGGCAAGTCGCACTTCCTGCGTCTGCTGGCCTGCGGTGGCTCCGACCCCGACGTCGAGCACCGGCCGGTCGGGGACACCAGGCCCGAGCCGGTGCGGCATACCGGGTCGGCCCGGCTGGGGGCCCGCGTGCGCCCCGGGTGGTTCGCCCAGACCCATCACCAGCCGGCCCTGCTCGGGCGCACGCTCGCCGAGATCCTCCATCGTGGCGACGAACATCGTGCCGGGCGCGGGCGCGAGGAGGCGGCCAAGGTCCTCGACCGTTACGGCCTTGCCAAGGCGGCCGAGCAGAGCTTCGACTCGCTCTCCGGCGGGCAACAGGCGCGTTTCCAGATCCTGCTCCTGGAGCTGTCCGGTGCGACGCTCCTGCTGCTCGACGAGCCGACCGACAACCTCGACCTCGACTCCGCCGAGGCGCTCGAGGCGGCGCTCGATGCCTTCGAGGGCACCGTCGTCGCGGTCACCCACGACCGGTGGTTCGCCCGCTCGTTCGACCGCTTCCTCGTCTTCCGCGCCGACGGCCGGGTGGTGGAGTCGGCGACCCCGGTGTGGGACGAGGGCCGGGTCGACCGGCTGAGGTGAGGCCGATCGCCTAGGGCTGCAACGGCTGAACGAGAGTCGGCGCGAACCCAGGTATGCCGTCCGCGCGCCATCCGCTCGCGCCGTCGGACCCGCCGTCGAGACAGGAGGGGCCGAGGGCCGGCGCTGGGGTGGGCGAGATCCCGGGGGTGGAGACCAGCGAGAGCACCGTGCTGCCTGTTTCGACGGCCGTCACCCGAGCGACGGCGTAACGGTCGGACCCGAGGTCGCGACGCAACTCGGCGCGCACCGGGCGGCCGCCGTCGCACGCGGCATACGTGAGGATCCACCCGGCCGCGGTGGCGGCGGTCACCTGGGCGGCGGGCGCGGTGTCGGTGGGCACGCCCGCACCGGACGTCGCCATGGCCCGCACGCCGTCGGTCTCGGTGCCCGTCCACACGGGTGTCGTCGGCACCGCCTGGGCGGCGACCAGCCAGGGGTCGCGAGCAGCGGTCGCCACGGCGGCGGTGAGGTCGGGCGGCGGGGAGGCCTGCGGCCAGGTGGGCTCCGGTGCGGAAGCGACCGGCTCCACCCCCCACGGGCCGAAGAACGGAGGACGCTCGATCGCAGCGCTGGCGGCACTCCCGGGGTTCGCGAGACAGGTGGAGGCGAGCGGGATCTCGCGGGCCTGGGACCAGGTCGTGTCGAGGTGATGCGGCACGGCGACGGTGACGGTGAGATTCTGGCGGCGGGCGTCGAAGTCGTAGGAGACCTCGAGGGTCGCGAGCATCGCGTCGTCGATCCTCGCGCCACGCGCGAGGCTCACCCCGGGCTGGCTGCCGGAGCCGACGGTGCACTGGGCGAAGACGAGTCGCCAGCCTGCGGCCATGGCCGCCCGCACCTCGGGCAGCAGGATGTCCTGGGCGCTTGCCCCTTGCGGGTAGCCGGCCGCGCGGGCGCCGACCTCCCGGACGAGCGCCCCGCTCTGCTTGTCGGCGAACCCCGCGACCCGGGTGCGGGTCGGTGCCGCCCACGGGTCGGCCCAGGCCCGCTGGGCGCGCGCCAGGTCCGTCGCGTTGCCGAACCACGCCCCCTTGGCCGCAGCGGCAGGCGTCGTAGCGACAACACATCCGGCGAGGCCTTCGACCGCGAGCAGCCCGACGGCGAGCAGCCCGGCGAGGCGGGTGCGCCTGTGGCGTGGCCGGGTGCCGGGGGCGGTCATCGGCTCGTCACCATCGCGAACGGGGTCTGCCACCCGAGCTCCTGGGGAAGCTGTTCGCCGGTGAACTGGGCGCGTGTGACGGTGTAGGTCTGGCCGCTCTCGGGTTCGTAGACGAGCAGATTGTCGCCCTGCGTGCCGGTGACGAGGATGACGTGGAATCCGCTGCTTCCCTGGGTGGACACGCCGCCGATGTAGAGCGGCACGGCCTGGCCGGCGTTGGCCTGGCTCACGAGCTGGTCGTAGGAGGACCCGAGGTTGGAGGGCGCGATGTAGTTCACGTCGTAGTCCGACCCGGGCACCCCGGAGGCGCCGGGACCCCCGCCCATCTGGCGGGCCGCGCTGCCGGGGGAGGTGCCGGCCTGCTCCGGCCACCACCCGTTGAAGTCCCCGTCATGGTCGGTCAGCCCGTTGGTCTGATCGTGCATGGCCTGGGCCGCCCACGCGAACCGGTTGTGGGCGGGGCTGCCCGCAACCGGGTTGCGGTCGCCCGGGAAGGGTCCGGGATCGCCCAGTTGCTGACCGGTGCGCGGGTCGTAGCCGGTGAGGATCATCATCGCGAAGGCCGGGTCGTTGAGCATCCGGGCATAGAGGAGCGAGGCCGATCCGCAGGTCGTGGCGTCGGGCTGGCGGAAGATGCCGGGGTTGGCCGCGGGATCGAGCCGGGTGAGCTCGTCCCGGCTCATCGACGACACCCGTGCGGCGTAGTTGCGCAGGGTCGCCAGATCGGCCCCCGACGCGACCGCGGCGAGGATCCACGCCTTGGCCAGGTCGTTGTCGGCGGCGTCGAGCAGAGCCTGGACGGCGGCCCGGTCCGCGGGTGACATGGCGGCCAGACGATCGGCCGCCCGCTGGGCCGTGCTGCCACGCAGAGGCCCGGAGTCGTTGTCGCCCAGGCCATGACCCGAGGCGTTGGTCTGGTCCACGGCGCTCACGCCGGGAGCCAGCCTCACCGGCAGGTCGACGTCGTCGAAGGCCTCGTCGAGCGTGGCCGCGCAGGCATGCAGGGCCTGTCCGGCATCCTCGTAGGCCCCGACCAGCTCGGCTCCCACCGCGGCAGCGTCCTCGATGATCGCCCGGAGCTTGTCCACGAGGGCACCAGGGTCCAGGTCGGTCCACTGGATCGTGAGGTGACGACCCAGTCGCTCGTATGCCGCGTCGTGTCGCGCGCGCGCAGCCCGCATCGCCGGTTCCAACTCGACGAGGGCCTGTTCGATCGTCGTGCAGGCCGGCACCAGGGTGTCTGCCCGTCCGGCGAGCGCGTCGGTCGACGCCCGGCACGCGGTGCCCGCCGCGCCCTCCCACACGGTCGGCGCGGCCAGCCGCCCGGAGGCACGTCCGATGTCGTCCGAGGCGGTCTGCCACCGCTCACCGATCCGGCGCCAGGCGGCTCGCACCGGGGCGATGTCCTCGGGAGCCGGGTCGGGGGCCAGGGCTGCGATCCGCAGGAGCGAGGCGACCGCGTCGACGACCTGCTGGGCGGCATCCCACGGTGGCCACAGGTCGATGCGGGAGAGGAGGGCGAGCGCCTCGCGCAGGTCGTCGACGATCCGGTCAACGTCGAAGCTCATGGAACACCCCCGCGCTATTGCGGTCGCAGGCGAGATAGGTGGCCAGGCAGGTCTGGACGTTTGCGCCCAGCTCGTCGACGAGGGCCAGGGCGGTCGTCGCGAGGTCGTCGGCCCGTTGCGCGGCCACGGCGGCCGTGGCCGCGAGGTCCCCGAGGCGGCTGCCCGCGGCGGCCGCCGTGTCGCGTCGGGTGTCGGCGAGCTCCGCGCGTCCCAGACCGACAGTGGCCGCCCAGATCGTGTCCACCGCGGCCGGGTCGATGGCGTAGGTCACGGTCCCCCCTCGTCGTGGGTGGCCGACGCCACCCGCCACTGGGGCACGCTAGTCTCCCGGCCGCGCACACGCATGGGTAGCCGTACTCAACCGTGCCCAGGTGCGGCCCCGGTCGGGTCCCCCAGCGGGGGTCGATCGAGATCGACCGGGTAGGTCGTGAGGTAGACCGCGACACGACGGGCCCGTGGATTGCCCTGTCCGACGCGGCGATGACGCTCGATCACCTCGGCGAGCTCCGCCGTCATCGCCGCCGCCTGCTCGGCGGTGACGACGACGACGTGATCGGACAGCCCGAGGGACTCCCGCCACGGCGCAGGCCAGCCCGGGGCGGCGTCGAGCCAGCCTTCGACCTTGGCGAGGAAGTGGCGCAGGTAGTCCCGATCGAGCCAGTCGAGCGTGGCGGCGAGGTCCTCGTCGCCGTTGCCGTCGGGTGCCGACAGGACGGTATGCCGTGCCGCGGTCGCCTCCCAGCGACGCTCGCGGCCGCGCCCGGGCTCGGCGGCATCGCGGACCAGGCCGACCGCCGCGAGGGCACGCAGGTGGTAGCTCGTGGCGCCGGAGTTCGTCGACAACTCCCGCGCGAGCACGGTCGAGGTCGCCGGGCCCACCGTGCGCAGGCGCCCGTGCAGCCGGGCCCGTAGGGGATGGGCGAGGGCCGCGACCTGGTCGGCGTTGAGGGGGAGAGCCGCCGCATTCATACACAGAAGTTTTGCATAATCCCCATGCCATAGCCCGACCGACATCGGGACGATCCGGCATTCGTGCAGGTCAGCGGCCATGTGAGGGCGATTTGGGCAGCCCTGGTCCGGCCCGTAGACTTGAGGACTGTTGTGCCACGCGAGGCGTATGCCGCGCAGGCGCCGCTCGCGGCCCTCGACAAGGGCTGGGAGCCGGCCGCCCGGCATACCCGTTCGAGACCGAGACGAAAGTGACGCACATGCGCACCTACACCCCCAAGCCGGGCGAGGTCACCCGTGCCTGGCACGTCATCGACGCGACCGACGTCGTGCTCGGCCGGCTGGCCACCCACACCGCGGTGCTCCTGCGTGGCAAGCACAAGGCCACCTTCGCCCCGCACGTCGACACCGGTGACTTCGTCATCATCGTCAACGCGGAGAAGGTCGCCCTCACCGGCAACAAGCTGCGGGACAAGCGCGCCTACCGGCACTCGGGTTTCCCGGGTGGCCTGTCGAGCGTGACCTACGGCGAGCTGCTCGCCAAGGACCCCCGCAAGGCCATCGAGAAGGCCGTCCGCGGGATGCTCCCCAAGAACTCCCTCGCGCGCCAGCAGCTCACCAAGCTCAAGGTCTACACCGGCAGCGAGCACCCCCACGCGGCCCAGAAGCCCGTCCCCTTCGAGATCACGCAGGTGGCCCAGTAATGGCTGACAACGCCCAGGACTTCGAGCTCGACGTCGACGAGCCGGAGCTGTCCGCATACACGACCGAGACCCAGGCGGCCCCGGCCGGAGCGCCCGCCCGTGCCCGCAGCGCCTCGACCCCCGGTGCTGCGACCGGTCGGCGCAAGCAGGCCATCGCCCGGGTGCGCATCGTGCCGGGCACCGGCGAGTGGACCGTCAACGGCCGCACGCTGGACACCTACTTCCCCAACAAGGTGCACCAGCAGCTGGTCAACGAGCCGCTCAAGGTGCTCGAGCTCGACGGGGCCTACGACGTCCTCGTGCGCGTGCACGGCGGAGGCCCCTCGGGCCAGGCCGGCGCCGTCCGACTCGGCGTCGCCCGCGCGCTCAACGGGGTCGACGAGGAGCTCAACCGGCCTTCGCTCAAGAAGGCCGGGCTGCTCACCCGGGACGCCCGGGTCCCGGAGCGCAAGAAGGCCGGCCTCAAGAAGGCCCGCAAGGCCCCGCAGTACAGCAAGCGCTGACGCGGAACTGCTTCACGCGACCGAGGGCGGTCCGGGATGCCGCAGGCAACCGGGACCGCCCTCGGCGCGTCTTACCGAGGGCACGAGGAAAGGACCCAACGGTGGGACGACTGTTCGGCACGGACGGAGTCCGCGGCCTGGCCAACCACGACATCACGGCCGAGCTCGCACTCGACCTGTCGGTCGCGGCCGCGCACGTGCTGCGCGAGGGTGGCGAGTTCACCGGGCATCGCCCTTTCGCGGTCGTCGGGACCGACGGACGCGCGTCGGGTGAGTTCCTCGCGGCCGCCGTCATGGCCGGCCTCGCCTCCGCGGGCGTCGACGTCTTCGACGCCGGTATGCTGCCCACCCCCGCGATCGCCTTCCTCACCGCCGACCTCGGAGCCGACCTCGGCGTGATGCTCTCGGCCTCGCACAATCCGATGCCCGACAACGGGATCAAGTTCTTCGCCCGGGGTGGTCACAAGCTCGACGACGCCGTCGAGGACGCCATCGAGGCTCGGCTGCGCGAGCCATGGGAGCGTCCGACCGGTGCCGGGGTCGGCCGGATCAGCCGACTCACCGACGGCGCCGCTCGCTATGTCAAGCACCTCCTGCAGGCATTGCCCAACCGGCTCGAGGGGATGCACGTCGTCGTCGACGCTGCCCACGGAGCGGCCTCGCTCGTCTCGCCGTGGGCCTTCCGGGAGGCCGGTGCCTATGTCACCGTCATCGGTGCCGAGCCCACCGGACACAACATCAACGAGGGCTACGGCTCGACCCATCTGGCCCGCCTCCAGCGCGCCGTCGTCGAGAACGGCGCCCAGCTGGGCATCGCGCACGACGGCGACGCCGATCGGTGCCTGGCCGTCAACGCGCGCGGCGAGATCGTCGACGGCGACCAGATCATGTCGATCCTCGCGCTCGCCCTGCGCGAGCGAGGGGCGCTCGCCGGGGACACCGTGGTCGCCACCGTGATGAGCAACCTGGGGATGCTCCAGGCCATGGCGCGCGAGGGCATCACCGTCCGCCAGACGGGAGTGGGTGACCGCTACGTCCTCGAGGACATGAAGGGCGGCGGCTACTCCTTCGGCGGCGAGCAGTCGGGCCATGTGATCTTCCTTGACCACGGGACGACCGGCGACGGCGTGCTCACCGGCCTCATGCTCGCGGCGCGGGTCGCGCAGACCGGGAAGAGCCTGGCCGACCTCGCCGCGGTGATGCGGCGCCTGCCCCAGGTGCTCGTCAACGTGGGTGGGGTGGACAAGGACGCGGTCGACGCCGACCCGGTGGTCCAGGCGGCGATCGTCGAGGCGGCCGACCGGCTCGGGACGAGCGGTCGGGTGCTTCTGCGCAAGTCCGGGACCGAACCGCTCGTGCGGGTGATGGTCGAGGCGGCCGACCAGGCCGAGGCCGACGCGGTCGCCCAGGGCCTGGCCGACGTGGTCCGCGAGCGTCTGTCACTCGCCTCGCCGGTCGGCTGAGGATCGGCCTGCGGTCGGACGAGGTCCGGTCCGGCGCGCACGACCTGCGTCCGGGTTCAGGCGTCGATGCCCAGGGTGCCCACGACCTGGGCGAGCCCCTCCCTCAGCCGGTACGTGGCGCCGACGATCCCGAGCGACCCGCTCGCGAGTCGCTCGGCGATGAGGTGGCTGCGCTCGGCAAGCAGTCTGCCGGTCTGGCGGACATGCTCGGCCTCGATCTGGTCGATCCCGGCTTCGCCGTGCTTGCTCGCGGCCAGGACGCTCGGGGTGATCCGCTCGACGATGTCGCGGACGAAGCCCGCGGGCATGTCCCCGGTCTGGAAGGCATCGACGGCTGCACCGACCGCCCCGCAGGAGTCGTGCCCGAGCACGACGATGAGCGGGATGCCGAGCACCCCGATGCCGAACTCCATCGAGCCCAGCACGCTGGAGTCGACGACGTGGCCGGCCGTGCGGACGACGAACAGGTCGCCCAGTCCCCGGTCGAAGATGATCTCGGCGGCCACCCGGGAGTCGGCGCATCCGAAGAAAAGCGCGAACGGCCTTTGTCCGGAAGCCAATTCATGCCGCATCCGGGTGTCCTGGTTGGGGTGTTCGCGTTGACCCGCGACGAAGCGCGCGTTGCCGGCGGCCAGCGCCGCCCACGCCTCGCTCGGCGTGGCCGGACGGGTCACCGGCTCGCCCTGTCGAGCGTCCATCGTCAGAGCCCTGGGCGCTTCTCGATCGTGTAAGCCATCGGTTTGGTGACGGCGGCGAAGAAGTCGTTGCCTTTGTCGTCGACGACGACGAAGGCGGGGAAGTCCTCGACCTCGATCTTCCAGACCGCCTCCATGCCGAGCTCGGGGTATTCGAGGACCTCGACGCTCTTGATGCAATCCTGGGCGAGGCGGGCCGCCGGGCCGCCGATCGAACCGAGGTAGAAGCCACCGTGGGCCCTGCACGCGTCGGTCACCTGCTGGCTGCGATTGCCCTTGGCGAGCATGACCATCGATCCGCCCGCGGCCTGGAACTGGTCGACATAGGAGTCCATCCGTCCGGCGGTCGTCGGGCCGAACGAGCCGGACGGCATACCCGCCGGGGTCTTGGCCGGGCCGGCGTAGTAGACGGGGTGGTCCTTGAGGTACTGCGGCATGCCCTCGCCCGCGTCGAGGCGCTCCTTGATCTTCGCGTGGGCGATGTCGCGGGCGACGACGAGCGTGCCGGTGAGCGAGAGTCGGGTCTTCACCGGGTGCTTGGTGAGCTCGGCGAGGATCTCGGGCATCGGCCGGGACAGGTCGATCCGCACGACGTCGGCGTCGTCGACACCGAGCTGCTCGTCGGTCGTCTCGGGCAGGTAGTGTCCCGGCTCGAACTCCAGCTGTTCGATGAACACCCCTTCGGGGGTGATCTTCGCCAGACACTGACGGTCGGCGGAGCACGAGATCGCCACTGCCACAGGCAGACTCGCGCCGTGACGGGGGAGTCGCACGACACGCACGTCGTGACAGAAGTACTTGCCGCCGAACTGCGCGCCGATCCCGAATTGGCGGGTGAGCTCGAGGACCTGCTCCTCCAACTCGACGTCGCGGAAGCCGTGTCCGGTCATCGAGCCGCTCGTCGGCAGGCTGTCGAGGTACTTGGCAGACGCGTATTTCGCTGTCTTGAGAGCGAATTCGGCCGACGTGCCACCGATGACGACGGCCAGGTGATAAGGCGGGCAGGCAGCCGTGCCGAGCGAGCGGAGCTTCTCGTCGAGGAAGCGCATGAGCCCGGCAGGATTGAGGATCGCCTTGGTCTCCTGGTAGAGGTAGCTCTTGTTGGCCGAGCCGCCGCCCTTGGCCATGAAGAGGAACTTGTATGCCGTCTCGTGTCCCGGCGCCGTGTCGGCGTAGAGCTCGATCTGGGCGGGCAGGTTGGAGCCGGTATTGCGCTCCTCCCACATCGTGAGCGGGGCCATCTGCGAATAGCGCAGGTTGAGCGTCGTGTAGGCGTCGAAGACACCGCGGCTCAATGCCCGTTCGTCGGTGCCCGCGGTGAGCACGTGCTGGCCGCGCTTGCCCATGACGATCGCCGTGCCCGTGTCCTGGCACATCGGCAGCACGCCGCCGGCGGCGATGTTGGCGTTCTTGAGCAGGTCGAGCGCGACGAACTTGTCGTTGTTGCTCGCCTCGGGATCATCGAGGATCCGGCGCAGCTGGGCGAGGTGGGCCGGGCGAAGGTAGTGGGCGATGTCGTGCATCGCGGTCGCGGCGAGCAGGCGCAGCGCCTCGTCGTCGACCTCGAGGAAGGTGCGCCCGGCGAGTGGGCCGTCCCCCTCGACGAGCCGGACCCCCTCGGTCGTGAGCAACCGCCAGGGCGTCTCGTCGGCGACGGGTCCGTGCCCGATCGGCAGCAGGTCCTCGTAGGCGAACTCGGCCATGACTCACGTCCTCACAGGTGGCGGCGACTGGCGACAACGACGGCACCGTCCAGCATAGGAGGGTATGCCGCCCCGTCAGCCCGTCAGCCCGTCAGCCCGTCGGTGTGGCCGACCCCATCCGCTCGGGTCGAGCAGGCCCCGACCCCGGTCGGTGTGGACCCAGCAGGGGTCAGGCACCGACCTCGGCGCGGGTCGGGGCGTAGGCGCCGGCGCGGGCGACCGTCGCCGCTGCGGTCGCCAGCCCACGCTCGACCGCGGCCCGGACGTCGTCGATTCCCGCCGCGTGCAGCCGCGCTCGGCCGTCCACCCCCCCCAGGCAGCCCGCGTCGAGCAGCCCGGAGATGAGACCGGCCATGAAGGAGTCACCCGCCCCCACCGTGTCGACAACGGTGCTGGACCGGGCGGGCGCGGAGGTGACCTCGGCCGCGGTCGTCGACCGGACGGCATAGACCGCTCCCTTGGCACCCCGGGTGACGACGACGAGGCCCGGGCCGCTGCTCTCCCACTTGCGCAGGACGTCGGGGAGGAAGGCACCCGGGTAGAGCCACTGGACGTCTTCGTCGCTCGCCTTGACGACGTCGGAGAGCGCGACGAGGGCTTCGACGCGTTCGCGCACCTCGTCGGGCGAGCCCATGAGCGAAGGGCGCAGGTTGGGATCGTAGGAGACGGTCGCCCGGCCGTGGAGGGCACGGACCGCCTCGAGCACCTGGGTGCCACCCGGCTCGATCGTCGCGGCGATGCTGCCGGTGTGGACGTGCCCGAAGCGTCCCGTGTCGCCGAGCGTCGGCAGCGCCCACGTGAGGTCGAAGGTGTAGCTCGCCACACCGGCGGCGTCGAGGGTGGCATAGGCGACGCTCGTGTGCTCCGCGCCATCGCTGCCGACGGTGACTTTGACCCCCGCCTCTGCGCAGCGACCGGCGATCCGGTCGCCGCGGGCGTCCCGGCCGAACCAGGTCGCCAGCTCGACCTCGTGCCCGAGGGCTCCGAGACCGAAGGCGACGTTGGCGGGGCTGCCGCCCACGTGCTCGGCGGTCGTCTGGCCGGAGCGCAGGACCGCGTCGACGAGTGCCTCGCCGAGCACGAGCAGGGGCTGGGACGGGTCGGACATCGGGCCTCCTCGGGATGGGCCTTCCCAGGCTAGGGGTGTGGCGAGGGAGGGGTCCGGGTCGACCACATCCCGGTTTGGTGACGATGTCGACCGTCGGGGACGATGGTCCGGTGACGAGCACGAGTGGACCCCCACGCAGCCGCTATTCCATGGGCACCGGGGCCAATATGGTCCGCTCCCTGCTCGTCGTCGGGGCCCTCGTGCTCGGGCTCGTCATGCTCGTCCCGCGGGTGAGCGAGGTGAAGCAGCCGCCGGTCGACGCGGCCGGTGTCGTCGCCGCCGTCGTGGCCGAGACGCACCTGCCGTTGCTGTTCCCGACCGGCCCCGACGCGGGATGGACCGCGACGAATGCCCGCTATGCCGCCTTCGCCGACCAGATCCCCACGTGGCAGGTCGGGTGGACGGGTCCGGACGACCAGTACCTCGCGATCAAGCAGGCCGTCGGGGTCACCCCGGCCTGGCTCGACGCCGCCACCGCCAATGGGCGCGAGGCCGGCACCGAACTCATCTCGGGCCGGTCCTGGCAGGTCCGGGTCGACGACCGCCGCCAGACCCACCTCGTGTCGACCGAGCAGGTGACCGGCGGAGTTCTCACCACGGTCGTGAGCGGCACCGGAGGGCTGGCCCAGGTCCGCGATTTCGTGGCGCGGCTGGCACCCGCGGCTGCGGCCCGCTGAGCGGGGCGCGCAGGCTCTCGGCCCGCCCGGAGGCGCGCCCTCCGGTTCGACCCCTGGGCCGCCTCTCAGGTCTGGTCGTCGCGGGCGACGGCGACCACCCCGGCGTCGGCGATCCTCGCCTGCGCGTCGTCGAGCCAGGCGGTGCAGTGGGCGGCGAGGGCCTCGCCCCGTTGCCACAGGGTCATGCTCTCCTCGAGGGGCACCTGTCCGGCCTCGAGGCGCGCGACGATCGAGACGAGTTCGTCGCGCGCCTGCTCGTAGCTGAGCTCCGCGACGGCGCTCTCGGGGTCGGCCGGCGCCGAGGCGCTGTCGGTCACGTGGATGCTCCTCCGGTCGGCGACGATGGCCTTCACTGTAACCGCACCGGCGGCGGTTGTCGGCGGCACGGCATACCGTGGGGTGATGTACGAGAGCGACGAGGAGTTGGCGGCGCTCGACGCGCTGCTCGCCCGCTCACGGGCCGGCGCGAGCGCGCACCTGCGGGCCATTGTCTCCGACGACCGTGCACCGGACGCGGCCGAGGTCGTGCGGATGACCTCCACCATGCGCACGCTTGCGGTCGCGACCGTCACCGCGCGGGGCGAGCCGAGGGTGTCGGCGCTCGACGGCCACTTCCTGCACGGTTCGTGGACCTTCGGCACGGAGGCGCATTCGGTCAAGGCGGGCCATCTCGCCCACCGCCCTGCGGTGAGCGTGGCCTGGATCGACGGCGAGACCTTCGGGCTCTTCGCCCACGGCTCGGCTCGCAGGCTCGAGCCTGGCGACGGCTGGTTCGAGGAACTGGTCGAGCATTGGACCCGCTACTACGGCGACCCGCCCGACTCGCTGGGCGAGGTCGTCTTCTACCGGCTCGAGCCCACCTGGATGGTCGCCTTCCGCGGCGCATCGGACGCATCCGCCGGTTGACCGGCCGGGTCAGGCGGGCGGCTGACCGACCACCCGCACGCCGAAGTCGCCGCGCGCGACGCGCACCCGCAGGAGTTCGTCGGACTCGACCTCGGTGCGGTCGCGCACGACCCGACCGTCGGGATGGGAGACGACGGCATAGCCCCGGTCGAGGGTCGACTGGGGGGAGAGCGCACGCACCTGCGCGTGCAGGTGAAGGATCCGGTCGCCCTCACGGTCCAGGCGCGCGGTGAGTCGATCGCGGCCGCGCAGACGCAGCGCCTCGACCTGGCGCCGGTGGGGCACGAACAACGCGGTGGGGTCGGTCATCACCGCCCGGGTGCGGTGGGCGACGAGCAGGCGACGCTCGGCGGCGAGCCGGTGGGCGAGCGCCCGGCCGGCCCGCGCCTGCAGGGCGGTGGCCCGCTCCCGCTCGTGCGCCGCGTCGGGGACGACGAGCTTGCCGGCATCGGTGGGGGTCGAAGCGCGCACGTCGGCGACGAAGTCGAGCAGCGGGATGTCCACCTCGTGGCCGATCGCCGACACGACCGGCGTGACCGCCGCCGCGACCGCCCGCAGGAGGGTCTCGTTGCTGAACGGCAGCAGCTCCTCGACCGAGCCGCCGCCCCGCGCGACGACGATGACGTCGACTGCAGGATCGCCGTCGAGCTCGGCGACGGCCGCGGCGACCTCGGCCACTGCCTGCGGACCCTGGACCGCCACCTCGCGGATCTCGAACCGCACTGCGGGCCAACGGCGTCGGGCGTTCTCCACGACGTCGCGTTCGGCCGCGCTGTCCCGCCCGGTCACCAGGCCGACGAGCCTGGGGAGGAAGGGCAGCCGTCGCTTGCGTGCCGGGTCGAAGAGCCCCTCGGCGGCCAGCCGCCCCTTGAGGATCTCGAGCCGGGCGAGCAGGTCGCCCACGCCCACGGGTCGGATCTGGCGGGCGTCGAGCTGCAGGGTGCCCCGGCGCGGCCAGAAGGTCGGCTTGGCCTGGACGACCACGCGCGCGCCCTCGACGAGCGGACCGGGCATCGCGTTGAGGGCATGGATCGAGATGGTCACCGAGAGCGACATGTCGACCTCGGGGTCGCGCAACACGAGGTATGCCGTCCGGTCCCGTCGCTGGAGTTGCACCACCTGTCCCTCGACCCACAGCGGCGACATCTTGTCGACGTAGTCGACGATCTTCGCGCTGAGCAGCCGCACCGGCCAGGGCGCTTCCGCAGTCGTGTCGGCCGCCTTCGCCGGCACCGCGGGCAGCGCGCTCGGGGCGGGCCTGGGCGGCATACTCACACCCGGAGCGTATGCCGCGCGGTCACGGCCGGCCGCCACGAGGGCGGCCCAACGTGCGGGAGGGTGCAACCGGCCCCAGGAGTGCGGCGCGCGCTCAGTCGCCGAAGACGAGGGTGGCGACGCTCACCGGGGCGACGGGTGACCCGGCGGCGGCGCCGGTGACGTCGACGACGTAGCCGCCCGGGCGCAGGTCCTCGAAGGTCGCCCGGGCCAGACCGCCGGTGACGTGGAGCACCCGGGTCGTGCCCCTGCCGGCCTTGGCGCCCGCCGGACGCAGCGTCGCGTGCAGCCCGGGCTCGTTGCCCGGCGTGACCGCGACGGTCACCTCGAGTGGGTGGCCGGCGGCGACGACGGGGGGGACGGTGACCGACAACGGGATCTGCAGGCCGCCCTTGATGATTACCGGGGTCGCCTTGAGCACGCCCTCCATCTCGTCGAGCGCGGCCGAATTCCGTTGCAGGTTGCCGTGATTGTCCGGGACGTGACGCAGGGTGGCGGAGTCGAGCGGCACGCCCTTGGGCACCGCTCCGACGAGGGGCACGGTCGAGTCGCCCTGGAAGTCGTCGTCGCCGTAGTTCGAGTAGATCTCCACCCCGTCCGCGCGCATGGCCACCGTCGTCTGGGTCGGCTGGTTGGTCCCGACGATCGCGTGCAGCTTCTTCGCGTATGCCGCGTCGCCCGCCTCCGCGGCCTCGAGCTGGTCGTAGAAGGCGAGCCCGTCGGCGATCATCGCCGTGTTGCCGTGCGGGAAGACGGCCGGGTCGATCCGCTCGAGTTCGGCGCCGCCGGTGACACAGGCATAGGCCGGCAGGAGTTGGTGCAGCGAGGGCAGGCTGCGGCCGAGGTCGGTGATGAGGCCACGCAGTGGCCCCATCGAGGAGGGTGCCCCGTTGGCGAGTTGGTCGACGGCGTTCATCGACCCGCGCATCGGCGTGCCGAAGGTGATGAGCTTGCCGGTGTGGTCGGCGCCCTGGTGGGCGGCATACCAGCGGGCGACGAGCCCGCCCATCGAGTGGCAGACGAAGGTCACCTTCGCGTCGCCCTGGCGTCCGCCCACCGAACGCCACCGGTCGAGCTCGCGCTGGATCGTCGGTGCCATCCAGCCGGCGGTGTAGCGGTTGGACAGTCGCCAGTCGTAGGGCATCGGCAGGAGGTTGCCGGGGGTGTCCGCGGTCGGCTCGCGGTAGCCGAGCGTCCGCAGCCGCTCCACGAGCGGGCTGTAGCCCTTGATCGGGGTCCAGATGCCCGGGATGACGTGGACGTCGTCGACGAGGGCCCGCGGCTCGACCCCGTCACCCGGGTGCTCGTCGCCGATCCCGTCTGGCAGCTTGAGCGCCTTGAGGCTGCCCCCGAGGGTGAACAGGGCGTGCAGGAGTGCACCGGCCGACGGCTCCCACACGGGTTTGCCGTCGCGGTAGAGGGTCGACCCGGTGATCCCGGGCAGGACGACGACGAAGTCGACGGGCGGACGAGCGGGCACGGCTGCCTCCGGGGGAGAGTCGGGTCGAGCGCTCACCAAGGATGCCCGGATCCGCCGTGCCGCGCGGCCGGTTCGCGGGGAAATGGACGGCGGTGCCCGACCTTTACGATGAACCTCATGGCCCCTCCCGCCCCGACCGCCGAGACTCCCAAGCGGGTGCTGCTCGCGGCACCCCGTGGCTACTGCGCGGGGGTCGACCGGGCCGTGGTGACGGTCGAGAAGGCACTCGAGCTCTACGGGCCTCCGGTCTATGTCCGCAAGGAGATCGTCCACAACAAGCACGTCGTGGAGACCCTGCGCGGTCGTGGCGCGGTCTTCGTCGACGAGACCGACGAGGTGCCGGCGGGTGCGACGGTGATCTTCTCGGCGCACGGGGTCGCGCCGATCGTCCACGCCGAAGCCGCGGCCCGCTCGCTCAAGACCATCGACGCCACCTGCCCGCTCGTCACCAAGGTGCACCGGGAGGCCGTCCGCTTCGCGCACGACGACTACGACATCCTGCTCATCGGTCACGAGGGACACGAGGAGGTCGTGGGCACGAGCGGCGAAGCCCCCGACCACATCACGATCGTCGACGGTCCGCACGCGGTCGCCGACGTCGTCGTGCGGGATCCGGCCAAGGTGGTGTGGCTCTCCCAGACGACGCTGTCGGTCGACGAGACGATGGAGACGGTCCGGCGGCTGCGGGAGCGGTTCCCGGCGCTCGTGGACCCGCCGAGCGACGACATCTGCTACGCGACCCAGAACCGTCAGCTCGCGGTGAAGCAGATGGCGCGGGATACCGATCTCATGATCGTCGTGGGCTCGCGCAACTCCTCGAACTCGGTCCGCCTCGTCGAGGTCGCCCTCGAACACGGGGCCCGTGCCGGTCACTTGGTCGACTACGCGGCCGAAATCGACCCGGTCTGGCTGGTCGGCGTCTCGACCGTCGGGGTGACCTCGGGGGCGAGCGTGCCCGAGTTGCTCGTGCGCGACGTCCTCGACTGGCTCGCAGGTCACGGCTTCACCGACGTCGAGCCGGTCGTCGCCGCCGAGGAGTCGCTGCTGTTCGCACTGCCCAACGAGTTGCGCCGCGACCTCAAGGCCCAGGGACGCAACGGCGGGGCCGACCTGCGGCACGACGGCGGCTCCCCGGACGCGAGCTCGCTGCACTGAGGGCCCCCGCGGCACCGAGGGCGCCCGCGGCACTGAGGGGCCCGCGGTCATGAAGGCGCTCGCGGTCAGCCGGCCCGACGGTGTCCGAGTCGATCGGCCGGCCGCATGCCCTCCTCTGTCGCGTGGCCTGACGCGTCCCGCTCGGACTCGAGCTGGTCGTCGAGGGCGGCGAGCAACTCGGCGGCAGTGAGGGGCCGCGGTGTGGCCTCAACCGGCGCGGGCGGGGGCAACGGCTCGGTGGCCAGGCCGAGGTCCTGCAGCCGCCTCGCCGTGACGAGGACACGGCTCTCCATCGACCCCACGAGCGTGTTGTAGGCCTCCACGGATCGCCGCAGGGCCGAGCCCACTGCATGGGTATGCCGCCCGAGCGCGCCCAGACGCGCGTAGAGGTCGCGGCCGAGGGCGAGCAACTCCGTGGCCTCGCGAGCGACCGAGTCCTGCTGCCAGGAGACGGCCACCCCGTGCAGGAGCGCGAGCAGCGTTGCCGGAGAGGCGAGGACGACGCGCCGGGCCATCGCATGCTCGTGTAGGCCCGGGTCGGCGTCGAGTGCGGCGGCGAGGAATGCCTCGCCCGGCACGAAGCACACGACGAACTCGGGGGAGGGCTGGACCGCCGTCCAGTAGCCCTTGCCGGCGAGCGTGTCGACGTGGCCGCGCAGGGCCCGGGCGTGGGCCTGCAAACGCTCCTTGCGGCGGGCGGCGGGCATGTCATCGGCCTGGGCTTCGAGGAAGGCGCTCATCGGCGCCTTGGCGTCGACCGCGACGTGCCGGTCGCCGGGCAGGTGCACCACGACGTCGGGTCGCACCCGCACACCGTCGCGGGTGAGTCCCGTGGCCTGGACGTCGAAGTCCGCCCGCGCGAGCATCCCCGAGACCTCGAGGACCCGCCGGAGGGTCACCTCGCCCCACGCCCCGCGGACGTTGGCCGAGGACAACGACCCCACGAGGGAGGCCGTCTGCTCGCGCAGCCCGTCGGTGCTCGCCTGGACCCGGGTGAGTTCGAGGGCCACCCGGGCGAACTGGTCGCCCCGGTCCCGTTCGAGCGTGTGCACCTGCTCGGCCACCCGCGCGAGCCCGGCTGCGAGCGGGGCGACGAGGGTCGCCGTCTCGGTATCGGCCGCCGCCGCGCGCTCGAGGTCGGTCACCCGCTCGCGCAGCAGCGCCCGCTCGGCGACCGCGGCGGCGAGGTCGGCGGCATACCTCGAGCGCACGGTGAGCCACCCGAGCAGGCCGCCCACGAGGGCCCCGAGCGCGAGGTCGCGGAAGATCTCCATGGCCCGACCCTCCCAGGAGCCACCGACAACCGACGACGGCCTGCCCCGGACCAACGACGCGACCACGCGACCGACGCCATGCGGTTCGAACTCGGCGACCTGCGCGCATGGTCGCCGGCCGACCTAGTCGACGTCATAGTGAGCAACGCCACACTCCAGTGGGTACCCGGCCATCCTGACCTGCTCGCGCGGCTCGTCGGGGCCCTCGCCCCGGGGGGCGTGCTGGCCGTCCAAGTGCCCGCGAACTTCGACCAACCGAGCCACACGATCCGCGCCGAGCTGGCCGCACAGGCGCCGTTCGCGGCATACCTCGGGGGTGTCGCGGTGCCGTCGTCGCACGATGCTGGGACCTACCTCACCCGCCTCCACCTGCTCGGATGTGCCGTCGACGCGTGGGAGACCACCTACCTGCACGTGTTGGCCGGTGCGGACGCGGTCTTCGACTGGGTGGTCGGCACGGGGGCGCGGCCGACCCTGCAGGCCCTGCCCGAGGGGCCGATCCGGACCGAGTTCGCCAGGCGCCTGTGGGCGGGGCTGCGGGCGGCGTATGCCGTCGGGCCGGCCGGGGTCGTCCTGTCCTTCCGACGCGTGTTCTTCATCGCGCGTTCACCGGAATGACAGACTGTCGCCATGAGCGGGTTCGAGTTCGACCGCGCCCTGGAGTTGCGGCCAGGGAAGGCGCCGGGGGAGATGATCGGCGATGTCGACGACCGGTGGATGATCGGCAAGGGGGTCAACGGCGGCCTGCTCATGTGCCTGGCCGCCGCCGCCCTGCGCAGCCAGGTCGACCGGGACGGCGCTCATCCGGATCCGCTCGCGCTCAGCGCCTATTTCGTCCTGCCGACTTCGCCTGGGCCGATCAGCCTCACGACGACCGTCCTGCGGGCCGGCCGCACGATGTCGACCGGCCAGGTGGTGCTCAGCCAACCCGGTCCCGACGACCACCCCCAGGAGCGGATGCGGGCGCTGGCGACCTTCGGCGATCTCGGTGACCGGATGGCACCCCACGTGCGGTCGGCTCCCGCGCCGGTCATCCCGCCGCCCGAGGAGTGCGTGAGCCGCCAGGCGGCCCCCGACTTCCTCCAGCACTCGAGCCTCGTCTCGCGGATGGATCTGCGGCTCGACCCGGTGTCGGCCGGGTGGCTGCACGGCAAGCCCTCCGGCCTGGGGGTCCTCTCCGGGTGGGTGCGCTTCTCCGACGGACGCGAGCCCGACCCGATGGCGCTGCTCTGGGCGCTCGACGCCCTCCCGCCGGTCGCCTTCGACCTCGGCCTCTATGGCTGGGTGCCCACCCTCGAATTCAGCGCCCACCTGCGCGGACGTCCTGCGCCGGGCTGGCTGCAGGTGCAACTGCGCACGGAGAACGTCATCGGCGGGCTCATGGAGGAGGACGCCCGGATCTGGGACTCCGGTGGCCGGCTGGTCGCCCTGTCCCGGCAGTTGTGCGGCTTCCGCCTGCCGCGCTGACTTCCCTGGTGGGCTCGGCGTCCGTCGCGCTGCGGTGGCACGCGGTCGGGAGCAGCGGCGTGCGCGACTAGACTCCTGCGACCGTGGCCCTCACCATCGGCATCGTCGGCCTGCCCAACGTCGGCAAGTCCACGCTCTTCAACGCCCTCACCAAGAACAACGTGCTCGCGGCGAACTACCCCTTCGCGACGATCGAGCCCAACGTCGGGGTCGTCCCGTTGCCCGACGCGCGGCTGGCCCGCCTGGCCGAGATCTACGGCTCCGAGCGGATCCTGCCTGCGACCGTGTCCTTCGTCGACATCGCCGGCATCGTGCGCGGTGCCTCCGAGGGGGAGGGGCTGGGCAACAAGTTCCTCGCCAACATCCGCGAGGCCGACGCGATCTGCCAGGTCGTGCGGGTCTTCGTCGACGACGACGTCACCCACGTCGAGGGCAAGGTCAGCCCGGCGGGCGACATCGAGACGATCGAGACCGAGTTGTGCCTGGCCGACCTGCAGACCCTCGAGAAGGCCGTCCCGCGGCTGGAGAAGGAGGCGCGCGTCGTCAAGGAGAAGCGGGCGGCATACGAGAATGCCGTTGCGGCACAACGCTGCCTGGAAGCCGGCACGACATTGTATGCCGCGGGTGCGGCATACGGGGTCGACCTCGCCGAGGCGCGCGCGCTATCGCTGCTCACGACCAAGCCGTTCATCTACGTCTTCAACCTCGACGAGGACCAGCTCACCGACACCGACCTCCAGACGCAGTTGCGGGCCTCGGTGGCGCCGGCCGACTGCGTCTTCCTCTCGGCCAAGCTCGAGGCGGACCTCGCCGAGCTCGACGACGCCGAGGCGCGCGAGCTGCTCGAGTCGGTCGGGGTGACCGAGCCGGGGCTCGACCAGCTCGCCCATGTCGGCTTCCACACGCTCGGCCTGCAGACCTATCTCACCGCCGGACCCAAGGAGTCGCGGGCCTGGACGATCCGGCAGGGCTGGACGGCGCCGCAGGCCGCCGGGGTCATCCACACCGACTTCCAGCGGGGCTTCATCAAGGCCGAGATCGTGTCTTTCGCGGACCTCGACGCGGCCGGCTCGATGGCTGCCGCCCGGGCGGCCGGCAAGGTGCGGATCGAAGGCAAGGACTACGTCATGGCCGACGGCGACGTGGTCGAGTTCCGCTTCAACGTGTAGTGCCCTCAGGCACCTAGTCGCCCCACCGGTAGATCAACCAGTCAACCTTCTGGCCCTGCCTCTGTTCGCCACTGCGACTTGACCGATCCGGATGCTGCGATCTGACTGATTCAAGAGCTGCGATCTGTATGATTCAGGGGTGGACTACCTTCGCCGGATCATCGACTCTGAACTGGACGATCTGTTCACTGATCTGCCCGCGCTGGCCATCGACGGCCTCAAGGGCATCGGGAAGACGACAACGGCGCAGCAAAGAGCCGCCCGCGTGTTCCCGCTGGATTCCAGCTCGGTGCGTGAGTCGGTCGCAGCCGATCCACGTCGCATCGCTGGGGGCGAGCGCCCGGTGCTGGTTGACGAATGGCAGAAGGTTCCCGAGGTCTGGGACGTCGTCAGAAGGGCCGTCGACGCTGATTCGGCGGGCGGGCAGTTCTTGCTGGTGGGGAGCGCCACCCCCGAGCCGGGAGCCACTGCGCACACCGGTGCTGGCCGCATCGGCCGGCTCCGAATGCGGCCGCTCACCGTCTCCGAGAGGCGGATCGCCAACCCGACGGTCAGCCTCCAGGGTTTGCTCAGTGGCGACCGAGCCGACGTGGCCGGCGACTGTCGCCTGTCCCTCAGTGACTATGTCGACGAGATCGTCGCCTCGGGCTTCCCTGCCATACGGCGGCTGCCGCCGCGGCCACGCAAGTTTCAGCTGGATTCCTACCTGCGCAATGTTGTTGACCGGGACGTGCCAGAGCGGGGACTTGCTGTGCGTCGACCGGATGCCATGCTCGCGTGGCTGCGTGCGTATGCGGCCGCAACGTCAAGTACTGCGAGCTACAGCTCGATCCTCGACGCCGCGACCCCCGGCCTTGCAGAGAAGCCCGCCAGATCGACCTCCGTTGCCTATCGGGACGTGCTGACCCAGCTCTGGCTGCTCGATCCGGTGCCTGCCTGGCAACCCGCGGGCAGCTTCCTCACGCGCTTGGGGCAGAGCCCGAAGCATCATCTCGCCGATCCCGGGCTCGCTGCGAGGCTTCTGGGTCTCTCCAGCGAGTCCCTGCTCGACGGGATCGGCGAACCGTTGGACCCCCGCGCAGGGACGATGCTTGGTGCGCTCTTCGAGTCGTTGGCCACCCTGTGCGTGCGGGTCCCCGCCCAGGCGGCCGAAGCCCAGGTCGGGCACCTGCGGACTCGAAACGGAGACCATGAAGTCGACCTGATGGTCGTCCGCGACGACGGACGTGTCCTGGCCATCGAGGTCAAGCTCTCCGCGAGCGTGTCCGACCGCGACATCAGGCACCTGCACTGGGTCCGAGAGCAGTTGGGGCCCCGACTGCTCGACGCCATGGTCATCACCACCGGCCCGACCGCCTACCGCCGTCAGGACGGCATCGCCGTCGTCCCACTCGGCCTGCTGGGGCCGTAGTCGCCGTGTCCGCGGGCCTCTATTGTCGCTCCGGGCCTTCGCAGCAAGTCGCAGCCGTGATCATCGGAGGTCTTGCGACTCAGGCGAGTGGGTCCTCAAGCGCCTCGCACTGGGCTGACCTCGGACGCGAGCTGAGGTCAGGCACAGTGAGCGGTCGACCCGCGGACGATCAGCTCGGTGGGCAACAGGATCCGGTGTGGATCGTCGTGGGCCCCGCCCATCCGAGCGACCAGGCGGTCCATCCCTATCCGGGCGATGTCTTCGACCGGCTGGCGGTGGGTGCTCAGATCGAACGGTTGCCAGGCGGACATCGGCAGGCCGTCGTTGCCCATCACCCAGACCTCCTCGGGCACCTGGACCCCCTGGGCGCCCAGGGCGCTGAGCAAGCCGAAGGCGATGACATCGGCCGAGCAGAAGATCGCCTCCGGCAATGGCCGAGCAGCCAGCAATGCCATGCCGGCTGCCCAGCCGTGCTCGTAACTCGTCGTTCCGACGAGCCATCGTTCGGGCGCGATCGAGATGCCGGCTTCGTCGAGTCTGCGTCGGAAGCCGATCTCGCGGGCCGGGCTCGCGAAGGTATCTCGAGGGCCGAAGACGGTGGCGATCCGCTCCCGGCCGTGACGCAGGAAGTAGTCCGCGGCCTGGTAGCCGGAGGCCTCGTGGTCGCTGGTCACCTGGTCGACCGGTTTGTCCCGCCATCCGCGGTTGACGAGCATGACCGGTATGCCGCGCCCGGCGAGCAGGTCGACGCCCTGGGTGGACTCGCGGGCGGCGGCGAAGACGACCCCGTCGACCGATCCCGCGGCCACCGCCGCCTGGGCCATCGGGGCCATGGGGTCTTCGTCGTTCCACAACAGCACGCTCAGCCCACGACCGCGGGCCTCTCGGGTCAGCGCGTCGAGCAACCGGGGGAAGTAGGGATTGAGGATCTCCGATGCCACGATGCCGATGGTCTCCGACTTGGCGGTTCGCATCGACTTCGCCGAGGCGTTGGGCACGTAGTCCAGCTCGCGCCGCGCCGCCTCGACGAGTTCGCGCAGCGCCGGATCGACCTTGGCGTTGCCGTTGAGAACCCGGGAAACCGTGGCCTGCGAGACACCAGCCGCGCGCGCCACATCGCGACTCGTGACCAACGACTGCTCCTCTCGAACGGACCTCGGTCCAATCCTAGGGACGCCCGAGAGGGCTTGAGCGCGCCACGACCCGGTCACAGCGCCGCGGGCTCCTCGGTGAGCCACTCCGGCGGAACGTGCGCGAAACTGGTGTCGATCTCGCGGGCCGAGCCCACCCCGAGCAGGGCCAGTGTCTGGCGGAACTCCTGCTCGAGGATCGCGACGACCCGGTCGACGCCCCGCTCCCCGGCTGCTCCCACTCCGTAGACCCACGGCCGGGCAACCGTGACGGCGCTGGCGCCCAGAGCGAGCGCCTTGGCGACGTCCACGCCGGTGCGGATCCCGCCGTCCAAGAAGAGCTCGACCCGACCGGCGGCCTCGTCCGCGACCGCCGGGAAGGCGCGCGTCGAGCTCGGCAGTCCGTCCAGCTGGCGACCGCCGTGGTTGGACACGATGATGCCGTCGACGCCGGCGGAGATCGCCCGCGCCGCGTCCTGCCGGGTGGTGACGCCCTTGATGTAGAGCGGGCCGTCCCACTCCCGGCGCAGCCATTGCAGGTCCTCCCAGTTGGCGGCCAGGTTGGACAGTTCCTTGTTGATGAATTCGCTGTGCGACATGGCGCTGTTGCCCTCGGCGATGCCCTGGAAGTTGCGGAAGCCGATCGGCGGGCCGTCGAGCATGTCGAGCAGCCACCGGGGATGCCGGACGGCCTCGTATGCGTTGCGCAAGGTCACGCGAGGCGGGATGGACATGCCGTTGCGCAGGTCGCGGATCCGGTTGGCGTTGAGCGGGACATCGACCGTGAGCACGAGTGCCGTGCAGCCCGCGCGGCGGGCCCGGGCGACGAGGTCCTGGATGAGCTCGCGGCTGCGCCACAGGTAGAGCTGGAACCACAACGGTCCGGTGGCCACTTCGGCGATCTCCTCGATCGACCAGGACGAGGAGGTGCTGATGGTGTAGGGGATGCCATGACGCCCGGCCGAGCGCACGGCGGCCAACTCGCCCTCCTTGCCGACCACGCGGACCAGTCCGGCGGGCCCGAAGACGATCGGCAACGGGAAGGTGCCGCCGGCGAACGTGGCGCTGGTGTCCTGGCCGCGCACGTCGACGAGAGTGCGCGCGTTGAGGGTGACCCGGCGTAGATCGTCGACGTTGGCGCGCAGGGTGTTCTCGTCGCCGGCCCCGCCGTCGACGAAGTCGAAGATCATCGTGGGCAGTCGGCGCTTGGCCAGCAGGCGCATGTCCGCGATGCTCGGCACCGCCTCGATCCCCTTGGGTCCCGACGGCGCCGTGATGAGCTTGACGAATTCGGTGATTCCGGTGCGGTTCATTGCCGTGCCTTTCCCATGCGCGGTCGGTCAGACGAGGGGGAGCTTGCGGGAGTAGTCGATGGCCAGGCTGCAGAGCAGGTAGATGAAGCCGCAGGCGGCGAAGACCATGAGGGCGATGAAGTAGGAACCGGTCGCGCTCACGATGAATCCCACGATGAGCGGGATGATGATGCCGCCCACGTTGGAGAAGAGGTTCATCATCCCGCCGAGCACGCCGGCCCGCGAGCGGACGGTGAGGGTGCCGGGCAGCGACCAGTAGAGGCCGAGGAAGCGGCCGAAGAAGAGCGTCACCGCGAGCAGGATGATCGCGACGGTCGCATCCGCAACGAAGGCGACGGCGAAGATCGATGCGGTCGCGATGGCCGCGCTGATGCCCAGCAGGGTGCGCATGACGAGGTTGGCGGAGGCTCCCCGCTGGCGCCACTTCTGGGCGATCCAGCCGGCGAAGTTCTCGCCGACGAAGCCGGAGAAGTAGATGGCGAAGGTGGCCCCCGCCAGGCCTTGGATGTTGAGGCCACGCGACTGGTAGAGGTAGAGCGGGCCGAACGTGAGCAACCCGTAGAAGAGCATGTTGGCCGCCATGAAGCCGATCCCCATGAACCAGAAGACCTTGAACTTCATGAAACCCGCAGCGGACTTCTTGCTCGTGACCAGGGCGCCGTCGCGCTCGTCCTCGATGGCATGCTCCCGCTCGATGTAGTCGATCTCGGCCTGGTTGGCCATCGGGTGCTCACGCGGGTGGTCGCGGATGAACCACCAGATGACCCCGCCGGCGCCCGCGGTCGCGATCGCGACCACGACGAAGGCCTCGCGCCAGCCGCCCAGCCAGGTGATCAGAGCGGTGACCACCAGGCTGCCGATCGCGGCTCCGAGCGTCGAGGAGGAATCCATGAGCACCGCCCCCCGGGCCCGGTCCTTCTCCGGCAGCCACAGGGCCGAAAGCTTCCCTCCGGTCGGATATTGCGGCGCCTCGGCGGCGCCCAAGCCCAGCCGGGCAAGCAGCATCATGACGAAGTTGGCGGCCAGACCGGTGAGCAGCTGGAACAGTGACCACAACGAGAGAGCGATGGTGAGCAACTTGCGCGGACCGATCTTGTCGGCGAGCCAGCCGCCGGGGATCTGAAACGCCGCGTAGGTCCAGAAGAAGCAGCTCAGCAGGACTCCCTGCAGCCGGGGGTCGAGGTCGAATTCCTTGACGATGAGCGGCATGCCGACCGACAAGGAGATCCGGTCGATGTAGCTGAGCGCGCCCACGAACAGCAGCACCACGAAGGTGAGCCATCGGATGTTCGTCCGCTTTTGGGTCGAGACCGGGGGTGGCTGAGCGGTGTCACGGGACATCGGTGTCTCCTGAGGGTTCGAGGCGCCAGCTCGACCGGTCGGTGGTCGCGGGAAACATCGCCGGAGGCCGGAGAGCGAGCGAGGGGAGTGGCCTGTCTGGATGTCTCCAGAGTACGAGAATACGTATTCTCAGTCAAGATCTGGCGACGAAATCCGGGAAGCGGGGCGCACCGAGGCGAGGGCAGAACGGGTGTCCTCGCGTGAAAGTCATGGCGAAGACAGCCCATCGCGGGTGCTGCTGGGTGCCCGCAGGCGGCCCAGCGGTGAGGGACCGGCGTCAGCGGCCGACGCGGGCGTCGACCTTCGGGCGCAGGTCGGTGAGGGAGAAGCCCGGCACGAGTCCCTCGACGTCCTTGAACGCCGTCTCGCCGGTGAGGGTGACGCCGGCGGGCGGGGCGATGAGGGCCACGAGGTCCGCCAGCGGCATACCCAGGCCGTCGGCCGCCTGCTGGAGGGTCATCCACCCCTTGAGATCGGCGCTGCCGAGGCTTCCCGCGGCCGGGACCACCGGACCCGACCCGCCGGTGCCCCTGGCGCCGCCGCCTTGACCGGCCCCGGATCCGGCCCCGGATCCGGATCCCGCGACGACCCCGCGGCCGCTGGTCACCCAGGTGCCCGAGGCCTGGGCGGCCAGGACGGTACCGAATAACAGGGCAAGGGCGACGACGGGCATCAGCCACCGGTTGACCCGCCGGCTCATCGCGCGTCACCGCCCTCGGAGGACGTCGAGCCGTGGTGCCGGGCCCCGGCACCGGCCGAGCTCCCGACGACCTCGAGGTCGAGCCGCTTGCGCCAGGCCGCCCATGGCGGCGCCGCGCTCACCTCGAGCGCTCCGCCGGTCGGGCAGTTGGCGACGCACTCGAGGCAGCCGATGCAGTCGGCGCTCACCGCCGCGACCGGTGCGGCGACGTCGATGCCGACCGGGCACGGCTGCACGCAGAGGTTGCAGCCGGTGCAGGCGGTGGTGCTGCGCCGGACCCGCAGGATGCTCAGGTGGCCCAGGACGCTGAGCACCCCGCCCAGCGGGCACAGATAGCGGCACCAGGCCCGCTCGACGACGAGCGAGAACGCGAGGACGAGCGCGAGGATGAGCAGGCCCGGCCACATCGTCGCGAGGTCCGGTTCGAACAGCCAGCCCAACCCGAAGAGGTTGACGTAGGGGTCGACGTCGGCGAACCACAGGCGCAGGGTCGTCGCGCTCATCACCAGGACGAGGGCGAGCACGGCATACCGGCCGAAGCGCAGCCAGCGGTCGAGGCGAGCGGGCACCGTGACCGTGGGGAGGTGCAGCCGGCGCCGCACCCAGGTGAGCGCGTCCTGGACCGCGCCGAAGGGGCACACCCACCCGCAGAAGGCATTGCCCGCGACGAGCACCGAGAGCAGCAGCGCCAACCCCATGACGAGGTTCGAGGGATGGATCTTGCTGATGAATGCCCCCGTCGTCACCCAGGTCCAGAGTGTCTCGACCGCGCCGAAGGGGCACAGCGCATCGACCGACGGCGCGCCGGTGCCCGACTCGCTGTGGTGGCGGATCGCCATGACGACGATGAGAGTCGCCACGGCGAGCTGGACGAGGTGGCGCCGGTGGTGGAGCGCCGTCACCGCGTGCATCCGCCGCTGGTATGCCGTGAGCCGTGGCTTCGTGCGGTGGAGTTCGATGGGGCGGGGCGATGAGCCGTCGGTCTGGGCGTGACCTGCCATGGTCGGTCTCCTCGAGTGGGGGCACTCGGGAGCCTCGCGGGAGTCCGTGAAGGAACCGTGAAGGACCCGGGAAGCTCCGGTGAGAAGGCCGAGCGGCGGGACCTGTCGGGTGGGCCAGGCGGCATACCGTATGCCATTGGTCACCGGTCGGCCTCCATTGCCGCACGGTTCGACGCGCGGTCGCCGACCAACGGCATACGGTCGGTCAAGTCGGAGCAGGTGCTTCCGCAGCCGGCTCTGTTCGTGAGGGATGGGTTGTTGTCGTCAAGATGGGTTCATAGCGACAAGAACCCATCCCCCGCGGAGGGGAGGGGGTGGGACCGGGGTCATGGCGCGGCAAGGCCGAGGCTCACGGACGGGCCAGGCCGACCGCGAGGTCGAGGATCTGCTCGAAGTAAGCCGCGGGGTCGGCGATCGCCTCGGGTCCGAACTGCTCGAACTGCTCGGCGGTGACGGTGCCCAGGACAAGGGTCCAGGCGGCCAGGCCGCGGGTCAGGCCCTCGGCCGTGAGGCTGGTGACGGCGAGCGAGGGGTCCGACGACAGGGCCCCGACGGCCTGGCCGACCCCGACCGCCGCCGACGCGGTTGCGTGCGTCCGGGGCTCTCCACGCGCCGCCTGCTCTCGGTGCCCACCGTCCGCCCGCTCGACCTCCACGAGGATCTCGAGGAGTCGGTCGGTCACCCGCGTGCCCGAGGGGTTCGTGCGGTCGGCCGGGGCGGCATAGCCGGGCACCGGCGAGCCGTAGACGAGCGCGAACTGGTGTGGATGCGCGGCCGCCCACCCGCGCAGGGCGCGCCCCACCGCCCGGAAGCGCTCCATCGGCTCGCCGACCCCTGCGAGCGCGGTGTCCACCGCGTCGCCGAGCGAGTCGTAGGCCTCGACGATGAGCAGGGTGAGCAGTTCGTCGCGGCTCGCGACGTAGCGGTAGACCGCGGACGAGGCCATCCCCAACTCACGCGCGATGGCCCGCAGCGAGAGCGCCGCCGCGCCGCGCTCGGCGAGGTGCCGGCGCCCGATCGCGAGGATCTCGTGCTCGAGGGCGGCGCGGTTGCGGGCGCGGATCCCCGCGGCGGTGGGCGGCATACCGAGATCATGTCACATCAACGAGAGCACTGCTCTTGCAATCTGCGGCGGGACGTGCTCCACTCGACATCACAACGAGAGCAGTGCTCACCAAACGGATCGGAGTTCTCGACATGGCTTGTCACCTCGTCGTCGGTGCCGGTGGCATCGGCCGCGCCACCGCCGCAGCCCTCGTGGCCCGTGGTCACACGGTCGACCTGGCCTCCCGCCGCGGCACCGACCTCGGTATGCCGTCCGTGCGCGCCGTCACGCTCGACGCGACGGACCCCGAGGCCCTGGTCCGAGCCGCCGCCGGAGCCGCGAGCATCGTCAACGCGACCAACCCGCGCAGCTACGCGCACTGGGATCGCGACTGGCCGCCGGTGGCCGACGCCCTGCTCGCCGCCGCCGAGCGCAGCGGAGCGGGCCTGGTCACCGTCTCCAACCTCTACGGCTACGGCCAGGTCGACGCCCCGATGACCGAGGCCACTGCGCTGCGCCCCAACGGCACCAAGGGGCGGGTGCGCGCGTCGATGTGGGAGCAGGCGTATGCCGCCCACCTCGCCGGCCGCGCCCGAGTCACCGAGCTGCGCTCGGCGGACTACCTCGGCCCGGGAGCATCGGCGGGGATGAGCTACCTCGGGCATTACGTCGTGCGGCCGGCGGCCCTCGGCACGGGGATCCGGCTGCCGATGGGCGACCCGGACGCCCCGCACTCGTGGACCTACCTCGCCGACATCGGCACCCTCGCGGCCACGCTCGCGACCGACGAGCGCTCGTGGGGTCGGGTCTGGCACGTGCCGACCAATCCGGCCCGGTCGATGCGCGAGGTCGCGGCCGACGCCGCCGCCCTCGCCGGGCGGGAGAGCCCCCGTATCGGCCGGCTGCCGGCCGCCCTCATGTGGTTCGCCCGGGTCTCGCCGACGATCCGCTCGCTCGAGGAGACCCGCCACCAGTTCGAAGGCCCCTTCGTCCTCGATTCGGACCACACGCAGGCGACCTTCGGGCTCACCCCGACCGACTGGACCGACGCACTCACGGCGACGGTCGCGGCATACCTGCCCGGGCAGCCGCTCACCGGACGACCGGAGCCCGCGAGGTCCTAGGCTGGGGCGCATGTCGACCCTCGTCCTCACCGTGCTCGGTGACGACCGGCCCGGGCTCGTCTCGGCGGTCGCCTCCGTCGTGGCCGACCACGACGGCAACTGGCTCACCGGTGAGCTGGCCCGGCGGCAGGCAAGTTCGCCGGAATCGTGCTCGTCGAGGTGCCGGCCGATCAGGAGGCGGCGCTGCGCGCGGCGCTCGAGGCGCTCGCCGCGACCGGCCTGCACGTCACGGCGGCCGCCGCGGGCGGACCCGCCGGGCCTGCCGACCAGTCGCCCGGGGCGACCCTCGCGCTCAGCCTCGTCGGCCTCGACCGGCCGGGAATCGTCGCCCAGGTCTCGGCCGCGCTCGCCGCGCACGGGGTGAGCATCGAGGCGCTGCACACCGAATCCCGCGAGGCGCCGATGGCCGGCGGCCTGCTCTTCGAGGCCCAGGCCCGCCTCGCGGCCCCCGCCGGCGTCGACCTCGAGGCCCTGCGCCCCGCCCTCGAGGCGATCGCCGACGAGCTCATGGTCGACCTCGAGCTCACCGCCGACTGACCGACCACCCCGCTCGCCGGCGCAGGCTCGGCCTACCGCCTGAGCGGGAGCCCACCCGTCTGGCAGACTGCACGGAACGCCAGCCTGCAGGGAGACCCATGTCGTATGCCGTGCCGCCTTCGGGCGCGCCGCACCCGACCGGTCCCCAGATGTCGACCGCGGAGCGGGCCGTCTTCGCCTTCGGCGACGTCTTCGGCGGGGGAGCAGCGGCCACCCTCGCGGTGATGTACCTGCTCTACCTCACCGACATCGTCGGTCTTCCCCCGGGCTTGGCTGGGTCGACGATCGTCGTGAGCAAGGTGTGGGACGCGATCAACCACCCCCTCATGGGCGTGATCACCGACCGCACCCGAAGCCGGTGGGGTCGACGCCGACCGTGGATCTTCGCCGGAGCGCTGCTGCTGCCGCCGGCGATGGCCGCGCTCTGGGCACCGATCGGCGACTGGGAGAGCCAGACGGCCAAGGTGTGGTTCGTCATCGCCGCCCACCTGTTGTGGACGACCGTGGCGAGCATCGTCGCCGTCCCTTACGGCTCGCTGTCCACCGAGATCACCACCGACCCCGAGGAACGCAACCGGATCAACCTCCTGCGCCTGGGCTGCGCGACCTTCTCCGGTGTCGGCTGCACGCTGGTGATGAACCTGCTCGTCGATGCCTTCCGGGCCGGGCAGCTTTCGGTGTCCACGCTCTACCTCAGCCTGTTCATCGGCTTCGGCACCTTCTTCTCCATCCCCCTGCTCCTCGTGGCGATCTTCACCCACGAGCGGGCACCGGTGGCCGAGCACCCCGACCACTTCGACCTGGCCGTCGTGGTCTCGCCTTTCCGAGTGGCCTCCTTCCGCCGGCTCACCGCGCTCTACCTGTGCCCCTCGCTCACCATCGACATCGTCACCGCGGTGGTCCTCTACTACGCCGCGTATGCCGTGCCCGGCGTCCGCAGCGCGATCTTCGCCGGCGTCTTCGCGGCCGTCACCCTCGTGCTGCTGCCGGTCCTCATCAAGGTCGTGCAGCGGGTGGACAAGAACCGGGTCTACGCCCGGGCCATCCCCACCTCGATCCTCGCGATGGTGGGGATCGCCCTCTACCCCGCCGGGGCACCCGTGTGGCCGGTCTACGTCTTCGCCGGGATCTTCGCCGTCGGCGTCGCCTCGGCCCAGGTGATGGTGTGGGTGATGTTCCCCGACGTCGTCGACGACGGCGAACTCGTCCAGGGCGCCCGTAACGCAGGCTCGTTCAGCGGGGTCATGGTGTTGGCCCGCACGCTCGCCTCGGCCCTGGCGACCTTCGTCGTCGGCTGGATCCTCGAGATCACCGGGTACCTGCACACGCGCCCTGGACTCCCGCGCCCGCCACAGCCCGAGAGCGCGATCTGGGGGATCCGGCTCACCATGCTGGTCTCGGTCGTCCTGCTCATGGGCGCCGGCTTCGTGCTCGCCCGGCGCTATCCGCTCGGGCGCGCGCGGTGCGCCGAGATCCAGGAGCAGTTGGAGGCGGCCCGGGCAGCGCGGCATACCGTGACCGCCGAGCACGCCGTCCACCACGTCCACCACCACCACGTGCACCTCGGTCCGGTCGACGAGGACGACGACTGAGCCTCGCCGCAACGATCGTGTGAGGTGGCGCAGGTGCACACCTGGACCACCTCACACGATCCTCGGCGGCTCGGCGGCTGAGGCGAGGTCGCGGGCCGAAGGTCCCTCGCGCCCGCTGCCGACGAGGGAGAACAGTGGGCAGTGGCGGGTCCCACGGTCGGCACGCCACCAGGGGCGCCTCGACGGCGGTGGTCGACCCAGCCGCAGGAGTGCGCGATGAGCAGCCCTCGCACGGTGGTCGTCCTCGGCGCGGCCGGTCGTGACTTCCACAACGTCAACGTGGTCTTCCGAGACGACCCGAGCTATCGGGTGGTCGCGTTCACGGCGACCCAGATCCCCGACATCGCCGACCGCCGTTACCCGGCCGAGCTCGCCGGACCGCTCTATCCCGAGGGCATCCCCATCCTCGAGGAGAGCAAGGTGGTCGAGCTCATCGAGTCGCAGGGGATCGACCTTGCCGTCTTCGCCTATTCCGACGTCCCGCACGAGCGGGTCATGCATCTGGCCTCCCAGTGCCTCGCGGCCGGCGCCGACTTCACCATGCTGAGCGGGCGGCATACGATGCTGCGCTCGACCAAGCCGGTCGTCGCGGTGACGGCCGTGCGCACGGGGGTGGGCAAGAGCCAGACCACCCGCTACCTCGCGCGGCTGCTGCGGGAGCAGGGGCTGCGGGTCGTGGCGGTCCGCCACCCGATGCCCTATGGCGACCTCGCCGCGCAGGCGTGCCAGCGTTTCGCGGACTACGCCGACCTCGACCGCTACGACTGCACGATCGAGGAACGCGAGGAATACGAGCCGCACATCGACGCCGGGGTCGTGGTCTATGCCGGCGTCGACTACGAGCGGATCCTGCGCGAGGCCGAGGCCGAGGCCGACGTCGTGCTCTGGGACGGCGGCAACAACGACCTGCCCTTCTACGTGCCCGACCTGCATGTCTGCCTCGTCGACCCGCTGCGACCGGGCGACGAACGCCGCTACCACCCGGGCGAGGCCAACGTCCGGATGGCCCACCTGGTCATCGTCAACAAGTGCGACGCGGCCCGCCCGGAGGACGTCGCCGCCGTCGAGGCCTCCGTCCGCGAGATGAACCCGCACGCGGAGATCCATCGGTGCGACAGCCCGGTGACGGTGGAGAACCCCGAGCTCGTCGCCGGCAAGTCCGTCGTCGTCGTCGAGGACGGGCCGACCCTCACCCACGGGTCGATGACCTTCGGGGCCGGGGTCGTCGGCGCGAGCGCCGCGCGGGTGGCGAGCATCGTCGACCCGAGCCCCTATGCCGTGGGCAGCATCGCCGCGACCTACGCGAAGTACCCCAACGCCGAGGGCGTCCTGCCGGCGATGGGCTACTCGCCCGAGCAGGTGCGCGACCTCGTCGCGACGATCGAGGCAACCCCGGCCGAGGCCATCCTCAGTGGCACGCCGATCGACCTCACCCGGGTGCTCACCGTGTCCAAGCCGATCGTGCGGGCGCGCTACGAATTGCGCGAGCGGGAGCCGGGCCGGCTCGCCGCAGCCCTCACCCGAGCACTCGAGCAGGTCCGCTGACGGGACCCGCCGGAGCCCGGATCCCGGATCCCGGATCGCGCCCTTGACCCGGTCCACGCGTCGGCCCGGGCGTGCCACCGCGTACGCTCCGGCGGGTGAACGACCTGCACGTCCCCGCCGCCCCCGAGGGCTACCTGTTGTCCGCCGACCCGGTCCACCTCGACCCCGACCGCATCCACGGGTGGCTGTCGGGGGAGGCCTACTGGGCGCTCGGCCGGCCCCGTGACCTGGTCGACCGGTCGCTGGCCGGCTCACGCGTCTTCGGCGTCTACCGGGACCTCGGCGACGGTATGCCGGGTGAGCAGGTCGCGCTCGCGCGTGCGGTCACCGACGGGGCGACCTTCGCCTGGGTGTGCGACGTCTTCGTCGCGGCGGAGCACCGAGGGGCCGGCGTGGGGTCGTGGCTGGTGGGCTCCACGGTCGCGGCCCTCGAGGCCGAGGGCATCCAACGGGTGTTGCTCGCGACCCGCGACGCGCACGAGGTCTACCGGCGAATCGGCTTCTCCGCGTTGGCGAATCCGGGAACGTGGATGGAGCGCGACCGCCGCCCCCAGCGTCCCTCACCGGGATGGGCCCCGGTCGTGGGCTGATCCACCCCGGCGTGGCGTGGGGGCAATCGGGCCGTCCGGACCAGGCAGCCGCCTACGCTCGCTGCTGTCAGGAGTGATTCACCGTGTGAGTGGGAGGTTCGCATGGCCGGCAAGTTCGAGGTCTACCAGGACAAGGCGGGGAAGTACCGGTTCCGGCTCAAGGCCAGCAACGGCCAGGTCATCGCCACCGGTGAGGCCTACGAGTCGAAGAAGAGCTGCCTCAACGGGATCGAGTCGATCCGCAAGAACGCACCCGACGCCAAGCTCGACGACCAGACGCTCGCGCCGACCGCGAAGGCCTGAGTCCACGCGTCCGGACAGGGGCCGATCCACCGTGGTGGGTCGGCCCCGCCGCGTGTCCCGGGCGGGGAATCGCGGTGGGCACGGGCACGGGCACGGGCACGGGCACGGCCTAGGCTCAGGTGTCATGGGCATCGACCTCGCCGGACGCGGATTCGTCAAGGAGATCGACTTCACCCCGGCGGAATGGGCCGGGTTGATCGACCTCACCGAGCGGCTCAAGACCGCCCGCCGGGAGGGTCGCGAGCAGCGCCTGCTCGACGGGCGGACGATCGCGCTCATCTTCGAGAAGACCTCGACCCGCACCCGGTGCGCCTTCGAGGTCGCCGCCTATCACCTGGGCGCACAGCTCACCTATCTCGACCCGCAGGGCTCGCAGATCGGCCACAAGGAATCTTTCGCCGACACCGCCCGGGTGCTCGGCCGGCTCTACGACGGGATCGAGTTCCGCGGGTCCCGACACGAGGACTGCGAGACCCTCGCACGCTTCGCCGGCGTGCCGGTCTACAACGGGCTCACCGACACCTGGCATCCGACCCAGGCGTTGTGCGACATGGTGACGATGGTCGAGCACTCGGCCAAGCCGCGGGGCGAGATCTCCTACGCCTACGTGGGGGACGCCCGCTACAACATGGGCAACTCCCTGCTCGTCGCGGGCGCGATGACGGGGATGGACGTGCGCATCGTCGCGCCGCGTTCGTTGTGGCCGGCCGACGAGATCGTCGGCCACGCCCGTCGGCTGGCCGGCGAGACCGGGGCCCGGGTCACTCTCACCGAGTCGCTCTCCGAGGGCGTCGCCGGGGTCGACTTCCTGCACACCGACGTGTGGGTGTCGATGGGTGAACCCGAGGCGGTCTGGGCGGAGCGGATCGCGCTGCTCACCCCCTACCAGGTGACGGCCGAGCTCATGGCCTCGACCGGCAACCCCGCCACGAAGTTCATGCACTGCCTGCCCTCGTTCCACAACCGGCAGACCGCGGTGGGGGAGCGGATCTTCGCCGAGTTCGGGATCGAGGCGATGGAGGTGACCGACGAGGTCTTCGAGTCGCCGGCCTCGATCGTCTTCGACCAGAGCGAGAACCGGATGCACACGATCAAGGCCGTCCTCGCGGCGACCCTGTCCCGCGTCGAGCTCTGAGCGTGCCCCGGGTTCCGTGAGCGAACGCCTCGTCGTCGCCGCAGCGATCGTCGACGACCTCGACCGGCCCGGGCGAGTGCTCGCCGCCCGGCGGGTGCGACCACCCCGGTTCGCCGGTGGTTGGGAGCTGCCGGGCGGAAAGGTCGAGCCCGGCGAGAGCCCCGAGGACGCCCTCCACCGGGAGCTCGTCGAGGAGCTCTCCGTCACGGTCGACCTGGGCCGGCCCGTCCCCGGCCCGCTCCCGGGGGCCGCGTGGCCGCTCGACGAGGGCCGGGTGTTGCGGGTGTGGACCGCAGTCGTGCGGGAGGGCGGCATACCGCGGATGGGTGCCGGGCACGACGCGATCCGGTGGCTCACCGCCGAGGACCTCCACGAGGTGGCGTGGCTGCCGGCGGATCGCGCCGTCGCGGCGGCGTTGGGTGACCTCCTGGTCGGGCGGGCCGACGAATCCTGAGAGACTGACCCCTATGCCCACGCAGCACCGCACCGACATCAGGAACGTCGCCATCGTCGCGCACGTCGACCACGGGAAGACGACGCTCGTCGACAAGATGCTCTGGCAGGGGGGAGCCTTCGGCGCCCACCAGCATGTCGAAGAGCGGGCCATGGACTCCGGCGACCTCGAGCGCGAGAAGGGCATCACCATCCTCGCGAAGAACACCGCGATCCACTACAACGGCCCGTCGGCCGTCGCGGCCGGGCACCCCGAGGGCGTGACGATCAACATCATCGACACCCCCGGACACGCCGACTTCGGCGGCGAGGTCGAGCGCGGACTGTCCATGGTCGACGGGGTGGTGCTGCTCGTGGACGCGTCCGAGGGTCCGCTGCCGCAGACCCGGTTCGTCCTGCGAAAGGCCCTGCAGGCGCACCTGCCCGTGGTGCTGTGCATCAACAAGGTCGACCGGCCGGACGCGCGGATCGCCGAGGTCGTCGACGAGGTTTATGAGCTGTTCATGGACCTGCTCGACGACAGCGAACGTGCTGCCGCCCACCCGCAGGCCCTCGACTTCCCGATCGTCTACGCCTCGGCCAAGGCCGGCCGGGCCTCGACCGAGCGACCCGCCGACGGCGGGCTGCCCGTCGGCCCGGACCTCGAACCGCTGTTCAACGCGATCATGCAGACGGTGCCGGCACCGGCCTACGACGACGAGGCGCCGCTGCAGGCCCACGTGACCAATCTCGACTCCTCCAACTTCCTCGGCCGTCTCGCGCTCCTGCGCGTGCACAACGGCAACATCCGCAAGGGTCAGCAGGTCGCCTGGATCCGCCGCGACGGCAGCACCTCGCGGGTGAAGGTCACCGAGCTGCTCATGACCGAGGGGCTCGAGCGCAAGCCGCTGCCACCCGACCGCTCGGCCGGGCCCGGCGACATCATCGCGATCGCCGGCATCGACGAGATCATGATCGGGGAGACTCTCGCCGACCCCGAGGATCCGCGCCCGCTGCCGCTCATCACCGTCGACGAGCCGGCCATCTCGATGACCATCGGCACGAACACCTCGCCGATGGCCGGCCGGGTGCGCGGCGCCAAGGTCACCGCGCGCCTGGTCAAGGATCGCCTCGACCGTGAACTCGTGGGCAACGTCTCCATCCGCGTCCTGCCCACCGACCGCCCCGACACCTGGGAGGTCCAGGGCCGCGGCGAGCTCGCCCTCGCCATCCTCGTCGAGCAGATGCGCCGCGAGGGCTTCGAACTCACCGTCGGCAAGCCCCAGGTCGTCACCAGGGAGGTCGACGGAGCGGTCCACGAGCCCACCGAGCGGCTCACCGTCGACATCCCCGAGGAGTTCCTCGGGACGGTCACCCAGCTCATGGCCGCCCGCAAGGGGGCCATGGAGCAGATGACCAACCACGGCACCGGGTGGGTCCGGATGGAGTTCGTCGTCCCCTCCCGCGGGCTCATCGGCTTCCGCACCGAGTTCCTCACCGAGACCCGCGGCACCGGCATCGCCCACCACGTCTTCGACGGGTATGCCGCGTGGGCCGGCCCGATCACCACCCGCCTCACCGGTTCGCTCGTCGCCGACCGCAGCGGCCCGGCCACCTCCTATGCGATGTTCAACCTCCAGGAGCGCGGCACGCTCTTCGTCGAGCCGACCACGGAGGTCTACGAGGGGATGATCGTCGGGGAGAACTCCCGCGCCGACGACATGGACGTCAACATCACCAAGGAAAAGAAGCTCTCCAACGTGCGCTCCTCCACGGCCGAGGTGCTCGAGCGGCTCGTCCCGCCGCGGCGGCTCTCGCTCGAGCAGTCCCTCGAGTTCTGCCGCGAGGACGAGTGCGTCGAGGTCACCCCCGAGGCGGTGCGGATCCGCAAGGTCGTCCTCGACCAGATCGAGCGGGCCCGCACCGCCGCACGCGCGCGCAACGCCGCCCGTTCCGGGAGCTGACATGCGCCGGTATGCCGCGCTCGCGGCGCTCACCGGCATACTCGTGGCTGGTTGCACGTCGGGCACGTCGGGCGGGTCGGGCACGTCGGGGACAACCGACGCCTCGTCGGGCAATTCCGCGGGGGGCACGCTGCGGCTGCTCTACGACCGCACGGTGACCACCTGGGATCCCCAGCGGCTCGCGGGGGGCGCCGAGAGTGCCGTTGCCCTGCGCACCTTCGCCCGCACCCTCACCGGCTACCCGGCCGGTGCCGACGGACGCGCGGACCGGCTGGCCGGTGACCTCGCGACCGACACCGGGAGCACCCCGGACGGCGGACGGACCTGGGTCTTCACCCTGCGCACCGGCCCCGCGTGGGAGGACGGCACGCCGGTGACCTGCGCGGACGTGCGCTACGGCATCGCGCGGGCGTTCGCGCGTGACCAGCTCACCGGCGGGTTGCCCTATCCGAGCGCGCTGCTCGACGTGCCGACCCAACCGGACCCGCGAGGGGCGCCGGTGCCGGTCTACCCGGGTCCCTATGCGACGACCGACCCCACCGCCACGGCCGCCTTCGACTCCGCCGTCACCTGCGCAGGTCAGACCCTCACCCTGCGACTGCGGGCCACCGAGCCGGACTTCCCCCACATCCTCGCGCTGCCGGTCTTCGCGGCCCACCGGGCCGACCACGACCGCGGTGCGGCGGGGACGCTCGACGTGTTCTCCTGCGGGCCCTACCGGCTCGAAGCGCCCTGGGAGCCTGGTTCCGGTGGGCGGTTCGTCCGCAATCCGGCCTGGACGGCCGCCTCCGATCCGCTGCGACGTGCCGCACCCGAGGTCGTCGACCTGCGCGAGGGAATCCCGGTGGCGACGATCGCGAGCCGTCTCGCCGAGGACAAGCAACCCGACGACACGGCCGTGAGCCTGGCCGATCTGCCCGTCTCGACGCAGGCGGCGCTGCTCGCGGATCCGGCGATCGCCGCACGGGTGAGCACGCCCGCCTCCGGTCTGGTCGAGTTGCTCCAGCCCAACTTCGCGAGCACGGCCATGGGCAACCGCGCCGTGCGGGTCGCCTTCGCCACGGCCACGGACCGGACCGCCTTTGCCGCGGCATACGGTCCGCGCGTGTTCACCCCTGCCTATGCCGTGCTCCCCGCCGCCGTGCCGGGCCACGTCGACAGCAACCCCCTCGGCGTGCCCGAGGCGGGCGACCCGGTGGCCGCACGAGCCGCTCTCGTCGCCGCGGGCATCGCCCTGCCGGTCGCCGTGCGCGTCGCCTATCGCGGTTCTGCAGTGGCCGATTCGGCGTTCGCTGCGCTCAAGGCAGGCTGGGAGGAGGCCGGCTTCGCCGTCACGCTCGAGGCCGTTCCCGATCCCTACTACGCAACGGTCTCGGCGCCCGAGGCGGCAGCGCGATTCGACGTCTTCCGGGCCTCGTGGTATCCCGACTATCCCGAGGGGGTCGCGGTGATCCCCGAGTTGTTCGACTCGCGACTCAATCTCACCTCGGCGGGTGCCGGGCAGGATCTCGGCAGCTTCTCCGACCCGACGGTGAACGCGGCCATCGACACCTCACAGGCGACTCTCGACCCCGCGGCGCGCGCTGCTGCGTGGGCCGCCGTGGACGCGTCCCTCGTCACGGCGGGCGTCGCCGTGCCGTTGGGGGAGCGTCACCGGTTCTTCGTCCGCGGCTCGGGGGTCACGGCATACGGGGAGAACCCGGCGCTCGGTGGCTGGCCGGATCTCGCAGCCATCGTCGTGCGGTCCTGAGCGTGGATGGCCGCAGGGTTTGCGTGTCGCAGACCCTCGCGCCGCAGGGGAGCCGCGTTGGGTCACGATCCGGAGAAAAAGCGCGCCGACCGCGTGGCGTCGGCGCAGTTGGGGTCTATGGTTGCGTGCGTTCGGCAGGGAGCCGCCGACGATCCCCGAGAGAAGGGCACGCTGCGCATGTCCACAGCACCCGGTGAGCCCGAGGTCATCCCCCCCGAGGCTGCCGCCGTGCTCGACACCGCCCTGCTCGACGCGGTCGCGGCCGCCGACGGGGCCGTCGCCATCAAGGGCAGGTCGCCCGGTCAGATCGTCTGGCGCCGACTGCGTCAGGACCGCCTGACGATGATCGCTCTGGGGTCGTCGATCTTCTTCGTCGTGCTCGCCGCCATCGCCCCCCTGCTGGCCAAGTTGGGCTGGCTCAACCCGGATCAGACCCACCCCGAGCTCGTCCAGGGCCTGGGCTCGATGCCCGAGGGCTTCATGGGCGGGGTGTCCTCGTCGCACTGGCTCGGGGTGGAGCCGGGCACCGGGCGCGACCTGCTCTCGCGGATCGTCACGGGCATGACGACCTCGCTCACCGTCGCCCTGCTCGCGACCATCTTCTCGGTCGTCGTCGGCACCGTCATCGGCATCGTCGCGGGCTTCGCCGGAGGGCGGGTCGACTGGCTGCTCAGCCGGTTCATGGACCTGGTGCTGTCCTTCCCGAGCACCCTCATGCTGCTCTCGCTCCAGGCCGTCCTGGTCACCCAGATCGCCTCGGCCATGGGTCAGCCGGCTAGCGCACCGCCGCCGAAGATCGCGTTCATGGTCCTCGTCCTGGGCTTCTTCGGGTTCCCGTTCTTCGCGCGGATCATCCGGGGACAGGTGCTCTCGCTGCGCGAACGTGAGTTCGTCGAGGCCGCGCGGTCGCTGGGTGCCCGTCGTGGGCGCATCTACTTCAAGGAGCTGCTCCCGCACCTGTGGGCGCCGCTGCTCGTCTACACCACCCTGGTCCTGCCGGCCAACATCTCCGCGGAGGCGGCGCTCGGCTTCCTCGGCGTGGGGCTCAACCCGCCGACGGCGTCCCTCGGCGCGATCCTCAACGACACGGTCGCCTACGCCCTGCCCGACCCCGCGTACTTCTTCTTCCCGGGAGCCACCGTCTTCCTCCTGGTTCTGTCCTTCAACCTCCTCGGGGACGGTTTGCGGGACGCGCTCGACCCCAAGGCGGGCCGACAGTGAGGCACGGGAAGACCCACCGCTCGATCCATCTGCGGGTCGAGTCATCGACTGATCGCCGTCGACCCCGACGGCGATGAGGGACCGTTCGCAACGCCCGTTGCGCGCGACGCCCCGCCGCGAACCCTGCGGCGGACAGCACGACAAGGAGAATGCATGATGCGCACGAAGAAGGGCGCGACCGGCGTCGCCCTCGGTGCGGTGGTGGCCCTCGCGGCCGCGGCTTGCAGCGGAGGCTCGTCCACCGGGACGGCGGCCTCGTCGTCGGCACCGGCCGCCGCCAAGGGAGGCACCCTCTACCTGCTCAACCTCGGCCCGCACAACGGCCTCGACGTCCAACAGTCCTACGTCGGCGCAGATCTGGAGTTCGCCAACCGGACCTTCATGCGCTACCTCACGACGTATTCCCCGGGCGCCAACACCAAGCTCGTCCCCGACCTCGCCACCGACCTGGGCACGATGTCCGACGGCGGCAAGACGTGGAAGTTCACGATCGTCGACAACGCGAAGTGGCAGGACGGCTCGAAGGTCACCTGTGAGGACGTGAAGTACGGCGGTTCGCGGACCTTCGCGACCGACCTCATCACCAACGGTCCGACCTATTCGCTGCAGTTCCTCGACATCCCGACCGACGCCGACGGCAGTTCCGCCTACAAGGGCCCCTACAAGGGCACCGGTCAGGACCTCTACGACAAGGCCGTGAGCTGCTCGGGTCAGACGCTCACGCTGCACTTCAAGACCCCGTGGGCCGACTTCAACCAGGCCACGGCGGCTCTCGGGGTCTTCGCGCCGTTCCCGAAGGCACAGGACAAGGCCGACAAGAGCCTGTTCGCACCGTTCTCAAACGGCCCCTACATGCTCGAGGGAACTTTCGACCCGGCCAAGGGTGGCACCTGGGTGCGTAACCCCAACTGGGACGCGGCCACCGACCCGATCCGCAAGGCCTACCCGGACAAGATCGTCGACATCGAGGGCATCACGAGTGAGACCGCCTACCAGCGGCTGCTCGCCGACGGAGGGGACGACAAGACGGCTATCACCTTCGCCTCGGCGCCGCCTTCGGTGTTGCCGACCATCGCCAGCACGCCGGGCGCCGACAAGCGCACGGTCAACGTGCCGGCCCCCTATGTCGACTACATCCAGCCCAACATGACGAGCACGGCGATGTCCAACCCCAAGGTCCGTCAGGCATTCGCCATGTCGACCAACCGCGACGCCTACGTCACGGCCAACGGCGGCACCCAGGTGATGACCCCGTCCTACGCGATCTGCAACAAGGCACTGCCCTGCTACAAGGACTTCAACCCCTTCGGCGCGCCGACCGCCGGTGACCCCGAGGGTGCCAAGAAGGTCCTCACCGACGCCGGGATCGCCATGCCGGTCAACATCACCGTCGTCTACCGCAAGACGCCCACGCGGGACAAGTCCTTCTCGGCGCTCAAGGAGACGTGGGACAAGGCTGGCTTCAACGTCACGCTCGAGGGTGTGACCGACAGGTACTACCGGACGATCTCCAGCCCGGCCATGAAGACCAAGGACGCCTTCTTCGCCAGCTGGGGTGCGGACTGGCCCTCGGGTTCGACCGACATCCCGCCGCTTTTCGACGGGCGGATCAACCTCACTCCCACGAGCACGAACCAGGACTACGGCTACTACAACAGTGAGGCCGTCAACAAGGCCATCGACGCGGCATACCTCATCGCCGACGCCACGGCCCGTGAGAAGGCCTGGGCCGACATCGACGAGATGATCTCCAAGGACGGCGGGGTCGTCCCGCTCGTCAACCAGAAGTTCACCTTCGTCTACGGCTCCGGAGTGAAGAACTTCGAGGTCAACGCGCTGTTCGGCGGCTACGCCGACCTGGCGACCATCGCCGTCAAGTGACGGCAGGTCGGCGCCCTCCGCGGCGCTGACTCCAGCGGTATGCCGGCTGTGCCGGGCGGGTTCCCCCGCCCGGCACAGTCAGGCCCGAGGACCGAGAGGAAGGTGAGCGCACCCCCGGGTGCCTGACCCATGTTCTTCTACATCGTCAGACGGCTCATCTCGGTCGTCGTCATGCTGCTCATCATCAGCATGACGACCTTCCTCATCTTCTTCGCCTCCCCGGTCGACCCGGCAAGCCTCACCTGTGCGAAGAACTGCACGCCGACGATCATCGAGGGCAACCGCAAGCTCCTCGGCTTCGACAAGCCGATCACCGAGCAGTACGCCACCTGGGTCAAGGGTCTGTTCGTCGCCCGCGACTTCCCGGACGACCCGGCCCTCAAAGCCAGCAACCCCCAGGCCGTCTATACCTGCGCAGCCCCATGTCTGGGCTACTCGCAGCGGCAGGCAAAGTCGGTCACCGAGATCGTCAAGGACGGACTGCCGATCACTGCGTCGATCGCGCTCGGCGCATTCGTCCTGTGGATCTTCTCGGGTGTGCTGTTCGGCATCATCGCGGCGCTCAACCGAGGTCGATGGCCCGACCGGCTCCTCGTCGGGCTGTCCCTCGTCGGCTATTCGCTCCCGAGCTTCTTCATCGGCCAGTTGCTGCTCACCTTCGTCGCGATCAAGTGGCAGCTGTGGCCGATCCCCAACTTCGTTCCACCCTCAGAAGGGCTCTGGCCATGGGCGCAGAGCATCTTCCTCCCCTCACTCACCCTCGCCCTCATCTTCGCGGCGTCCTACGTCCGGCTCACCCGCGCCTACATGCTCGAGACGATGTCCGAGGATTACATCCGGACCGCGCGTGCCAAGGGTGTGAAGGAGTCGGTCGTCGTGCGCCGCCACGGGTTGCGAGCCGCTCTCACCCCCATCGTCACCGCCGCCGGTCTCGACCTCGGTGGCCTGCTCGGCGGGGCGATCATCAGCGAGCAGGTCTTCAGCTTCCGCGGTCTGGGGTGGACCTCGATCCAGGCGATCACCAACACCGACCTCCCGGTCATCGTGGCGGTGGTCGTCGTCGCCTCGTTCTTCATCGTCATCGCCAACCTCGTCGTAGACGTCCTCTACGGCGTCATCGACCCGCGGGTGAGGCTGGGCTGAGCATGACCGACACCACGTCCCGGCCCCGGACGCCTGCCCCGGCAGGCGACCGCACGGCATACCTCGACGTCCGCGACCTGCGGGTGCACTTCCCCACCGACGACGGCCTGGTCAAGGCCGTCGACGGGCTGAGCTTCGCCATCGAACGCGGCCAGACCATCGGCATCGTCGGCGAGTCCGGCTCGGGGAAGTCGGTGACCAGCCAGGCCATCCTCGGCCTGCACCGCCGCACCAGGGCGATGGCCTCGGGGCAGATCTGGCTCGACGGCGAAGACCTCATGACCGTCTCCGACGAGCGGATGCGCGAGTTGCGGGGCAACAAGATGGCGATGATCTTCCAGGATCCGCTGTCGGCGTTGCACCCCTACTACACGATCGGGGCGCAGATCATCGAGGCGATCCGGGTCCATCACCCGGACACCTCGAAGCAGGCGGCCAAGACTCGCGCGATCGAGCTGTTGGGGCTCGTCGGCATCCCCAGCCCCGCGCGTCGCGTCGACCAGTATCCGCACGAATTCTCCGGCGGGATGCGCCAGCGGGCGATGATCGCGATGGCGCTGTCCAACGACCCGAGCCTGCTCATCGCCGACGAACCGACCACCGCGCTCGACGTGACGGTCCAGGCGCAGATCCTCGACCTCATGCGCAAGCTCCAACAGGAGTTCGGCTCGGCGATCATCATGATCACCCACGACCTCGGTGTCGTCGCCGAGATGGCCGACGAGATCCTCGTGATGTACGGCGGCAAGGCGGTCGAGCACAGTTCGGTCGACGAGGTCTTCTACTCTCCGCAGCACCCCTATGCGTGGGGGCTGCTCACCTCGATGCCTCGGCTCGACCGGGTCCGGCAGGCGCGGCTGGAGCCGGTCGCCGGCAACCCGCCCTCGCTCATCAACGTGCCACCGGGCTGCGCCTTCCATCCGCGGTGCACCTATCGCGCCGAGGTCGGCGAGGACCGGTGCCGCACCGTCGTGCCCACCCTCGACGACGCGGGCGGCGAGCATCTCGTGCGCTGCCACATTCTCCCGCATCGGCGCAGCGAGCTGTTCGCCGCCGACGTCAAGCCGCGGCTGTGAAAGGCGAGGACTCCATGACGACGACGACCGAGTCGCCGCTGCTGCGGGTGACCGACCTCGCCAAGCACTTCCCGCAATACCGCCAGACCCTCGTCAAGCGGCCGGACAACCCGGTCAAGGCCGTCGACGGCGTCTCGTTCGAGGTCCGCCTGGGGCAGACCATCGGGCTCGTCGGCGAGTCGGGCTGCGGGAAGTCGACCGCCGGGCGCACCCTGCTGCGGCTGCTCGAACCGACGTCGGGGACGATCGAGTTCGACGGCAGCGACATCACCCACATCGACGGGGCCGACCTGCGCCGGCTGCGCCGGGAGATGCAGATGATCTTCCAGGACCCCTATGGCTCGCTCAACCCGCGCCAGACCATCGGGTCGATCATCGCCGCCCCCTTCGACATCCAGAAGATCACGCCCGAGGGGGGAACCCGCAAGACGGTCCAGGACCTCATGGAGCGGGTCGGCCTCAACCCCGAGCACTACAACCGCTATCCGCACGAGTTCTCCGGCGGCCAGCGCCAGCGCATCGGCGTGGCCCGGGCGATCGCTCTGCGCCCCAAGCTCATCGTCTGCGACGAGCCCGTCTCGGCACTCGACGTCTCCATCCAGGCCCAGGTCGTCAACCTCCTCGAGGACATCCAAGCCGAGCAGAACCTCGCCTACGTCTTCATCGCCCACGACCTGTCGGTGGTCCGGCACATCTCCGACCGGGTCGTCGTCATGTACCTCGGCAAGATCATGGAGGAGGCCGACCGCGACGAGCTCTACGAGTCGCCCCGCCACCCCTACACCCACGCCCTCCTGTCCGCCGTCCCCGTCCCCGACCCGCGCAAGGGCGAGTCGAAGACCCGGATCCTGCTCAAGGGAGACCTGCCCAGCCCGCAGAATCCGCCGAGCGGCTGCGTCTTCCGCACCCGGTGCCCCAAGGCGGTCGAGCAATGCGCCGCCGAAGTGCCGCAGCGCCGCGAGATCGAGCCGGGGCACTTCGTCGCCTGCCACTTCCCCGAGGAGCGTTCGGTCCTCTGATGGCCCGTCTGCTGTTCGTCCACGCCCACCCGGACGACGAGACGCTGGCCACCGGGGTGACCATCGCGCACCACCTCTGCCTCGGTCACGAGGTCGAGGTCCTCACCTGCACCGCGGGCGACGAGGGCGAGGTCATCCCACCCGAGCTGGTGCATCTGGACGCCCAGCACGAGGACCGGCTCGGGCCTTTCCGCCTGGGCGAGCTGGCCGCCGCGATGGCTCGGCTCGGGGCACGGCATACCCTCCTGGGAGCCGGGCCCGACGGTATGCCGCGCTGGCGCGACAGCGGGATGGCCGGCACGCCGAGCGCAGCCCATCCGCGCGCCTTCGTCGGCGCCGACGTCGGCGAGGCGGCCGCGCTCGTCGTCGCCCGGGTGCGTGAGCTGCGGCCCCACGTGCTCGTCACCTACGACCGGCTCGGTGGCTACGGGCACCCCGACCACATCCAGACCAGACGCGTGGTCGAGCGCGCGCTCGCGGGGCTGGTGGACGAGGGACCGGTCCCGGCGGCATACGAGGTCCTCACCCCGCGCTCGTGGGCGCAGCAGGACCGCGTCTGGCTGGCGGCGCACGTGCCGGCCGAGGAGGGCCTGAACGTGCCGACCGAGGACGAGCCCTTCCCCGTATCCGTCGTGGACGACGACCTGGTGAGCCATGTCGTCATCGACCCCGCGGCCGTCGACGCCCAGGCGGCCGCCCTGCGGGAGCATCGCACCCAGGTGCGGGTCTTCGATGGCCATTACGCGCTCTCCAACGACGTGGCGGCGAGGTTGTCCGGACGCGAGGCCTTCGCCCGGTGGGATCCGCGCACCGGTCAACGGCTGGCTCGCGCACACACCCCGTGGGCGCACGACCTGCTCGGGCCGGGCGCGTGACCGACGGTATGCCGCCCCAGTCGCCTCCGCCTGTGGGCCCGAGCCCGGAGCTGTCGGCCGATCGATTCCGTGCTGCGATGGGTAGATTCGCCACTGGAGTGACGGTCGTCAGCTGCGTCGCACACGGACTGGACCATGCGATGACGGCGAACTCGTTCGCCTCGGTCTCGCTCGAGCCGCCGCTCGTGCTCGTGTGTGTCGAGCGCGAGACACGCTTCCACGGCGCGATCCTCGAAGCCGGCGAGTGGGCCGTGAGCATCCTCGCAGCCCCCGCTCGCGGTGCGGCGCAGTGGCTCGCGACTCGAGGTCGGCCCCTCGTGGGTCAGCTCGACCCGGTGCCTCATCGTCGGGGTCCGGTGACCGGTGCGGCCCTGCTCGACGACTCGCTGGCCTGGCTCGAGGTGCGCACGACCGCCGTGCACCCGGCCGGCGACCACACCGTCGTCGTGGGCGAGGTCGTGGCCCTGGAGGTGGCGCTCGACCCCGGTGACGCGCTCACCCACTACCGAGGGGCCTTCGGTCGGCTGCCCTGACCGCTGACCCAGCACGCGATCCGGTGGCCGCGCTATGTCGGACGTGCGCCACCTCGCACGTCCGGCATAGCGGGGGACAGCGTCCGGTCAGCAGCCCGAGTCGATCCAGACCGAGCCCGTCGACTGCCAGTAGCCGTTGGCCTCGGCACCCTTGTACTGCGTCCAGGTCACGGCCTTGAAGTAGGCGCCACACTGGCTGATGAGGCCCGTGGCGGCAGTGTCCTGCTGCGCATGCCACCCGTCGTAGTCACCGCTGCCGGCCACGGCCTGCCACGAGCCGTTGACCAGCTTGTAGAGCATGACGCTGTTGACCGAGACGCTGAAGTCGCGCCCGCCGGCAGCGTCGTCGATCCACGAGGTCGCACGTACGCCGCCGCCGCTGCGCTGCACCTGGACGCACCGGGGCACCTCGACGCCGTCACAGTTGATGTGGTTGCTCGCATTCGCGGGGGCCATCCCCGCGAATGCCAGGCCGGTTGCCACCGCTGCGACGGCAAGGCTCCGACGGTATGTCATGGTGTCCCCTGTCCAGGCTCGATCCGGATCCTGCTGGTGCACACGATTGTGCGCCACCCGTGCCCCGCAGGTCCATAGCCACGGATGCCGCCCAGCAGCAGCGGGCGATCACGCGACCGTGAGCAGGGCGGCGAGATCGGCGAGGGCCTCGGGGCGGATCCAGTAGTAGACGAAGGTGCCTCGGCGCTCGCAGTCGACGAGGCCGGCCTCGCGCAGGGTCTTGAGGTGGTGGGAGATCGTGCCCGAGGACAGCGCGAACGCAGGGGTGATCTCGCAGACACAGACCTCGGGACGGGCGGCGATCATCGAGGCCATCCGCAGCCGGACCGGATCGCCCAGTGCCTTGAACATCGGAGCGATTCGCGCGGCGGCCGACTCGGTCACCGTTGTCGCGGCCAGCCCGCAGCAACCTGCCGCGGGCTGCCGCGGGCTGCCGGCCGGGGTCGTTTCGAGGGCCGTCCCGAGCGTCGTCCCGAGTGTGGTCGCCGTCATGGTGACTATCTTGACAGATATCGAATCAATGGTCCACACTGGGGGAGTTGATTTGATAACCATCGAGACAAGGAACGGACCATGACGAGCACCTCCACCACAGGCACCCTCATGACCGACGAGCAGGTGCGCGCCGCAGTGCAGGCCCGCTATGCCGCCGCCGCGCGGGACCAGTTGGCGGTCGCCGAGGAGCCGGCCAGCACCGACAGCACCGACAACACTGACAACGCTGACGGCGCCGCGTGCTGCGCCCCGAGCTGCTGCGGTGAGTCGGCGAAGACCGCGCCGATCGACCCGATCAGCGGCGGCCTCTACGACCCGGCCGACACTCCCTTCGACGCCGCGCTCGCCGCCTCGCTCGGCTGCGGGAACCCCACGGCTCTGGCCGAGCTGAGCCCCGGAGAGGACGTCCTCGACCTCGGCTCCGGAGGGGGCCTGGACGTGCTGCTGTCCGCGCGGCGGGTGGGACCGGAGGGCACGGCATACGGGCTGGACATGACCCCGGAGATGCTCGCTCTCGCCCAGCGCAACCAGGCGGAGGCGGGGATCACCAACGCCGAGTTCATGCTCGGCACCATCGAGTCGGTGCCCCTGCCGGACGCGAGCGTCGACGTCGTCATCTCCAACTGCGTGATCAACCTGAGCACCGACAAGGACGCCGTGCTGCGCGAGGCCTTCCGGGTGCTGCGCCCCGGTGGACGGTTCGCGGTCGCCGACATCGTCGCGCTGCGGGAGATCCCCGCCGAGCTGCGCAGCGTGGTCGCCCTGTGGACCGGCTGCATCTCCGGATCGCTGCTCGACCGCGACTACGTCGCCAAGCTCACCGCCGCCGGTTTCGTCGACGCGTCGGTCGAGGTGACCCGCAGCTACGACCGGGACGACCTCGAGGCCCTGGGCGATCAGCTCGACCCGACCGGGCTGCCGGACGGGCTCGGCTTCGCCGAGGCGGTGAGCTCGCTCGAGGGAGCCTTCGCCAGTGCCTTCGTCCGCGCAGTGAAGCCGGCCTGAGGTCTGCGCGACGACCGGGGCGCGGGTCCCCGGACCGGGTGCGCGCGTCGGTTACCGTGTCGGGGCATCGTGTCGGGGCATCGAGTCCGGGCATGGACCGGCGCAGGCGGAAGGACCGGAGTGGCACGGGAGTGGATGCGCACCCTCGCGCGGCTGCTGTTGGCCGGCCTCGTCCTCGGTGGGGTCTACCTCGGGATCGCCTGGTGGACCGGGCTGCGGCTGCCCAATTCGGTGCGCGTCGAGGGTGTTAGCCTCGGCGGACTCACGCCGGAGCAGGCGCAGGACCGGTTGGCCAAGGAGATCGAAACGCGTGCGGCCGCCCCGATCACGGTCGTCCTCGGTGACACCGGCGCCTCGTTCACCCTCGACCCCGCCCACTCCGGCCTCGGCGTCGACTATGCCGCCACCCTCGACGGTCTCTCCGGAGTGACCCTCGATCCGAGGGTGCTCTGGGCCCGACTCGCCGGCTCGGTCGTGCGCCCGCTGCGCCTTTCGATCGACACTCCGGCGCTCACGAAGGCGGTCGAGGCCGCAGCTGCGCCGGTGGACCGGGCGGTCGTCGACGGGTCGGTGTCCTTCGGCGGCGGTCGGGTGAGCACGACGGCCCCCGTCCCCGGCCTGTCGGTGCCGGTCGCCGATGCCGTGCGGCGGATCGCCGAGGCGTTCCCGCGGCAGAGCCGGGTGACCGTCGACCCGGTCGTCTCGACACCCCGCGTGGGCCAGGCCGCGGTCGACGCAGCGGTGCGTGACTTCGCCACTGCGGCCATGTCCGCTCCGCTGTCGATCGTCGTCGACGACCAGGTCGTCACCCTCGCCCCGGCGGAGTATGCCGCCGCCCTCGCGATGGTCCCCGACGCCAACGGGGGACTCACTCCGGCACCGGACGCGGCAGCGGTCGTCGACGTCGTCCTGCGGGCGAGTGCCGGTCTGCTCACGCCCGCCCAGGACGCGGGTCTGGCCGTCGAGGGCGACCAGGTGGCGATCCGCCCGGCCGTGCCGGGCAGCACGCTCGACCCGGCCGCGATCACCGCGCAGTTCCTCCCGGCGCTCACCTCGCCCGAGCGCCGGCTCACCCTCGCCCGCGTGCCGGCCGAACCGGCGGTGAGCACCGAGGCGGTCCAGGCGCTCGGCGTGACCGAGTCGGTGGCCGCCTTCGACACCGGGGTCCTCACGGAGGCGGGCGACCTCGCGAACCTCACCGTGGCGTCCCGGGTCCTCGACGGCACCCTCGTGCGACCGGGAGAGTCCTTGCGGCTCAACGCGATCCTCGGCGAACGGACCGCTGCCAAGGGCTACGTACCCGGCGCCATCCTCGACGGCGGACGGCGCTCGCTCGCCGTCGGAGGAGGCCTCTCCCAACTCGCGACGGTTGTCTACAACCTCGGCTGGGCGGCGGGGGCGCAGCTCGTCGAGCACCACGCGCACACGACCTTCCTCCCGGGCTATCCGGCCGGCCGCGACGCGGTCCTGTCCTGGCCCGACCTCGACGTGGCGTGGACCAACACGACGCCACATGCGATGTTCGTCCACGTCTGGGTGGCCTCCGGGGTGGTCCACGGACGGCTATGGAGCACCCGGACCCTCTCGGTCGAGACGATCGAGGAGGCCCGCACCGGCGTCCGCGCGGGGCCGACCGTCACCGATGCCTCGCCCGGTTGCCTGGCCACCCCCGCGACGCCCGGCTTCGACATCACCGTCCGGCGGGTCGTGCGCGAGGGCGAGCTCGTCGTGCGCTCCGACGACATTCGCACGCACTACGACCCGGGAACGGGCGTCGTCTGCGCGGCCGCCCGACCCTGAGCGATCCCGGCCGGCGGGTCAGCGGGCCGACGCGGGAGCGAGGCGGACGTGCCCGCGGTGTGTGACACCGACATCCCGAGGATCCCCGCCCACCCGGGGCGGATCGACATCCAGGCGATCCCCCAAGCCCGCGTGCTCGTCGGCCGTGTCACGCGACCCGAGGTGTCCCTGGAAGGCCGGACTCGGCATACTAGGCCCCATCACCGATCCGCCGTGGGAGGACCGCTCACCATGACCTACGTCATCGCCCAGCCGTGCGTCGACCTCAAGGACAAGGCCTGCATCGAGGAGTGTCCCGTCGACTGCATCTACGAGGGCGAGCGGATGCTCTACATCCACCCCGACGAGTGCGTCGACTGCGGCGCCTGCGAGCCGGTCTGCCCGGTCGAGGCGATCTACTACGAGGACGACGTGCCCGCCGAGTGGGCCGACTACTACAAGGCCAACGTCGAGTTCTTCGACGATCTGGGCAGCCCCGGTGGGGCCGCCAAGCTCGGCCTGATCAGCAAGGACCACGCGCTCGTGGCGGCGCTGCCTGTGCAGGAGCACGACCACTGAGCACGGCGCCTTCCACCGGGCCCGGACCGACCGGGCCGGGCGCGGTCGGTCGGCTCACCCCGCTGGCCCTGCCCGACTTCCCCTGGGACTCCCTCGAAGGCTTCCGCGCGCGCGCGAGCGCCCACCCGGGCGGCCTCGTCGACCTGTCCGTCGGCACGCCCGTCGACCCCACCCCCGAGGTCGTCCGGCGTGCGCTCGCCGATGCGGCCGACTCGCCGGGCTATCCGCTCACCGTGGGCACGACGGCCCTGCGCGAGGCGATCGCAGCCTGGTTCGAGCGTCGACGCGGCGTGCCCGGTCTCGGGCCGAACTCCGTCCTGCCGACGATCGGGAGCAAGGAGCTCGTCGCCTGGTTGCCGACCCTGCTCGGTCTGGGCCCCGGCGACGTCGTGGGCATCCCTGCGGTCGCCTATCCCACCTACGACGTGGGCGCGCGGCTCGCCCGCGCCACCCCGGTGGTCGTCGACGGGCTGGCCGCGCTCGGCCCCCTCACCCCCTCGTCGACTCCCAAGCTGTTGTGGCTCAACAGCCCGGGGAATCCCACAGGAGCGGTGCTGCCCGTCGAACACCTCGCCAAGGTCGTCGCCTGGGCCCGCCGACATGGCGTGGTCGTCGCCTCCGACGAGTGCTACGCCGAGCTCGACTGGCGCGACCCGAGCGCCCGGCGCCCGATCGCACCCTCGACCAACCGGCATACCACCCCCTCGATCCTCGACCCGGCGGTGAGCGGCGGCAGCCACGAGGGCCTGCTCGCGGTCTACTCGCTGTCCAAGCAGTCCAACCTCGCCGGCTACCGCGCCGCCTTCGTCGCGGGCGATCCCGCGCTCGTGCGCGCCCTGCTCGAGGTGCGCCGGCACGCGGGGATGATGCTGCCCGGTCCGGTCCAGGCCGCGATGACCGCGGCGCTGCGCGACGACGAGCATGTGACCGAGCAGCGCCTGCGCTACGGCGTCCGGCGCGAGATCCTGCGGCCGGCGCTCGAGGCCGCCGGCTTCCGGGTCGACCATTCCGAGGCCGGCCTCTACCTGTGGGCGACCCGCGACGGGCAGGACGCCCGAGAGTCCCTCGGCTGGCTCGCCGAGCGGGGGATCCTCGCCGCCGCCGGCGACTTCTACGGCCGCGCGGGGCGGGCGCACGTCCGGGTGGCGCTCACTGCGACCGACGAGCGCATCGAGGCTGCCGCCGATCGTCTGTCGGCAAGCTCACGTGAGGCCCGCTAGCGGCCTCGGGTAACGTCGCCTCCACTGTCCCGTCACCGCGGGGGGTATGCCGTGCCCCCGCCGCTCAGAAAGTGGAGGACGCAGATGAGCCAGACGGTGGAAAAGGCGGAGCTCACCCTGGGCGACACGCACGCCGACCTCGCGGTCGTGCACTCGAGCGTGGGGGAGGACGGCCTCAACGTCGGCTCGCTGCTCAAGGAGACAGGACACGTCACCTTCGACCTGGGCTTCGTCAACACCGCCTCGTGCAAGAGTGCGATCACCTTCATCGACGGAGACGTGGGCATCCTGCGCTACCGGGGCTATCCCATCGAGCAACTGGCCGAGCAGTCGACCTACGTCGAGACGGCATACCTGCTCATCTACGGTGAGTTGCCGACCGAGGCGCAACTCGAGGACTTCGACGCGCGCATCCGCCATCACACGATGCTCCACGAGGACCTGCGCAACTTCTTCTCCGGCTTTCCCCGCGACGCCCACCCCATGCCGGTACTGTCGTCGGCGGTGAGTGCCCTGTCGACCTTCTACCAGGACTCGCTCGACCCGTTCGACCCGGTCCAGGTGGAGATCTCGACGATCCGTCTGCTCGCCAAGCTGCCGACGATCGCTGCCTATGCCTACAAGAAGTCGATCGGGCAGCCTTTCCTCTACCCGGACAACACCCTCTCGCTGCCGGAGAACTTCCTGCGGATGACCTTCGGCACGCCGGCCGAGCCCTACGAGGTCGACCCCGTCCATGCGCGGGCGGTCGACCTGCTCCTGCTCCTGCACGCCGACCACGAGCAGAACTGCTCGACCTCGACCGTGCGGCTCGTCGGCTCCTCCCAGGCGAATCTCTTCGCATCGGTCTCGGCCGGGATCAACGCCCTGTTCGGCCCGCTGCACGGGGGCGCCAACCAGGCGGTGCTCGAGATGCTCAACCGGTTGCACGAATCCGGCGAGGACCCCCGGCGGTTCATGGACCGGGTGAAGAACAAGGAGGGCAACGTCCGGCTCATGGGCTTCGGGCACCGGGTCTACAAGAACTACGACCCGCGCGCCTCCCTCATCAAGAAGACCGCCGACGACGTCCTCAGCATGCTCGGCGTCGAGGACCCGCTGCTCGACCTCGCCCGCCGGCTCGAGGAGATCGCGCTCGCCGACGACTACTTCGTCCAGCGGCGGCTCTATCCGAACGTCGACTTCTACACCGGCCTCATCTACAAGGCCCTCGGCTTCCCGACCCGGATGTTCACCGTCCTCTTCGCTCTGGGTCGGCTACCCGGGTGGATCGCTCAGTGGCGCGAGATGATGGCCGACCCGGACACCAAGATCGGCCGGCCGCGGCAGATCTACGTCGGCGCCGACTCCCGCGACTACACCCCGATCCAGGCGCGCTGACGGCATACGTCCGGTCGGGGGCGCCAGGGCTGCGCGAGCAATCGCTCAATTGGGAAGTTGCCCGGATCGGGTGCCCTTCACGGATCGGGCAATTGCCCACGTGGGAAGTTGCCCGGGTGCGCACGGAGCCGCGGGTATGCCGTTCAGCGAGCAGGCGCGAGCGCGGCGGTGACGGTGGTGCCGGTCGTGCTCGCGCCGGCCTCGGTGGTGCCGGTCCCTGCTCCGGCCGAGGTCGTCTGCCAGTGCTCTCCGTCGGCCCGGGTCCACAGCCGGTCGCCCACCTGCACCGAGGTGACGCCGTATTGCGCGGCCCGGGCGACCAGCCACTGCCCCACGGCCCAGGCCGGCACGGTCTGCGAGCTCGCGACCCGGAGCACGCCGCCCTCGACCGCTGCGGCCGCTCCGAGCTCGGCGGCCAGGGCGCTCGCCGCCGCTGCCCCAGCCCCGGCGGCGTCGGGACGGGCGAGATCGCACGTGAGGCTCCCCGGCGCGGCCCCCGTCAGCGCGGACGCGAGCGCGAGCGCCTCGTCCTCGTGCTGGGCGTATGCCGCAGGCGCGGCACTGCGCTGCACCGCCTGAGCGACCTCGGTGAGCGGCCGGGTGGCCCAGTCCTTCACCTTGACCAGCCGGTCGTAGAAGGCCCCCGAGGCATAGACCGGGTCGAGGATCTGCTCGGCGGTGCCCCAGCCCTGGCTGGGACGCTGCTGGAACAGCCCGAGGGAGTCCCGGTCGCCGAAGCGCAGGTTGCGCAACTTGGACTCCTGGATGGCCGTGGCGACGCCGATGACGGCGGCCCGGGTGGGCAGGCCCCGCGTGACGGACACCGCCGAGATCACCGCCGCGTTGCCGGCCTGCTCGGGGGAGACCTTCGCCGTCCCTCCGGGCACGAGCGCCGTGCACGTGGGGGAGAACGGCCCGGTGAGCACCCCGCGCAGACCCAGCCACCCGGCATACCCGAGTCCGAGGACGAGCACGAGAGCGAATACCCCGAACACTCGCCGGGCGCGCCGGGAGCGGGGCCGTTCCTCGGCGAGGACGAGACCGCCGCGGTCAGTCGTTGGCATGCAGGGCGTCGTTGAGCACGATCCCGTGACCTGCGCGGTCCTTGACGACCACCGCCCCGGAGACGCTGTCGCGCAGGAAGAGCATGCCCGAGCGCCCGGACAGCTCCCGGGCCTTGACGACCTGACCGTCGGGCAGGGTGACCTTGGTACCGGCGGTGAGGTAGAGACCCGCCTCGACGACGCAGTCGTCGCCGAGCGCGATGCCCAGCCCGGACTCCGCGCCGAGCAGGCAGCGCCTGCCGATCCGCACCCGTTCGGTCCCGCCGCCGGAGAGCGTGCCCATCGTCGAGGCCCCGCCGCCGATGTCCGAGCCGTCGTCGACGACGACGCCCTGGGAGATCCGGCCCTCGACCATCGAGGCGCCCAGGGTGCCGGCGTTGAAGTTGACGAAGCCCTCGTGCATCACCGTCGTGCCGCTGGCCAGGTGGGCGCCGAGCCGCACCCGGTCGGCGTCGGCGATGCGCACCCCGGTCGGCACGACGTAGTCGAGCATCCGGGGGAACTTGTCGACGCCGTAGACCGCGACCGGGCCGCGCGCGCGCAACTGGACCCGGACCTGCTCGAAGTCCTCGACCGCACAGGGCCCGTGGCTCGTCCACACGACGTTGGGCAGGATCCCGAAGATGCCCTCGAGGTTGATCGTGTTGGGTGCGACGAGCCGGTGGCTGAGCAGGTGCAGCCGCAGGTAGGCGTCCGACGTGTCGGCCGGTGGCGCGTCGAGGTCGATCTCGACCGTGACGACCTCGGTGCGTATGCCGCGGGCGGAGTCCGCGCCCGCGAGCGCGGCGAGCCCCTCGACCGGTTGCGGGTGCTCGGGCCGCGACCCCAGCGCCGGCTCGGGGAACCACGTGTCGAGGACCCGGCCACCCGCGATGGTCGCCAGCCCGTCGCCCCAGGCCCGCCGTTGCGTCGTTGGCTCGCTCATGCCGGCAAGCCTAGGCGAGTGCGGCGCCGCCCCGTGCCGCCCTGTGCCACCCGCATGCCGGGTCGCGTGCTCGGCTGCTCGTATGGGCCGGGTTGCGCGGCATACGCTTCGCCGTATGCCGCCCGCTCACCCCACGCTCGACCTGCGCCTCGACGTCGTCGACCTCACCGCCGCGGTGTGCGACATCGAGTCGGTGAGCGGGGCCGAGGGTCCGCTCGCCGACGCGGTGGAGGCGGCGCTGCGGGAGTTGGCCCACCTGCAGGTCGAGCGGATCGGCCACACCGTCGTGGCGCGGACGGAGCTGGGCCGGGCGGAGCGGGTGGTCGTGGCCGGGCACCTCGACACGGTGCCGCTCGCGCGGCTCGCCCCCAACCTGCCGACCCGGCGCGTGGGGGAGGACCTGGTCGGCCGGGGGACGGTCGACATGAAGGGCGGGGTCGCCGTCATGCTGCGGCTAGCCGCCCTCGTGCCCGAGCCGGGCCGGGACCTCACCTTCCTCTTCTACGACTGCGAGGAGGTCGACGCGGCTCGCAACGGCCTGCGGCGGCTCGCCGACGAGCGGCCCGAGCTGCTCGCCGCCGATTTCGCCGTGCTCATGGAGCCGACCGCCGGGCTGGTCGAGGGCGGCTGCAACGGCACCCTGCGGGTCGCGGTGCGCACGACAGGGATCGCCGCGCACTCGGCCCGCCCGTGGATGGGGCACAACGCGATCCACGACGCCGGGGAGATCCTCGCGCGGCTCACGGCCTACCAGGCGCGGGTGGTGGAGGTCGACGGGCTGGCCTACCGGGAGGCGCTCCAGGCGGTGCTCATCGGCGGTGGCACGGCGGCCAACGTCATCCCCGATTCGTGTGTCGTCACGGTCAACCACCGCTACGCCCCCGACCGGGGCGAGGACGAGGCGGTCGCCCATGTGCGCGAGGTCTTCGACGGCTTCGAGGTCGAGGTGCTCGACAATGCCGGCGGGGCCCGGCCGGGGCTCGACCGGCCCGCCGCGCGCGACTTCGTCGCCGCCCTCGACCTGCCGGTCCGTGCGAAGGAGGGCTGGACCGACGTCGCCCGATTCGCCCGGCTCGGCGTGCCCGCCGTGAACTTCGGCCCCGGCGACCCGCTGCTCGCGCACATGGACGACGAGCGGGCACCCATCGGGCAGTATGCCGCGGCCGAGGCGGCCATGCTCCGGTGGCTGCGCGGCGCACCTGGCGGCGTCGCGTAGCGTGGACCGCGTGAGTCCACGCGACTACCAGAAGGGGCCGGTCACCCTCCGCGGCCGCCGTGTGCCCGCGACGACGACCGACCAGCGGCTGCTCGACAGTCGCGGCTCCACCGACTGGTTGCACGCCGATCCCTGGCGGGTCATGCGCATCCAGTCGGAGTTCGTCGAGGGTTTCGGCGCGCTCGCCGAGCTCGGCCCGGCGGTGAGCGTCTTCGGTTCTGCGCGGCTGGGAGAGGGCCACCCGGCATACCAGCTCGCGCGGCGGGTGGGGGCGGCGCTCGCGCAGGCGGGCTATGCGGTGATCACCGGCGGCGGTCCCGGGCTCATGGAGGGCGCCAACCGCGGGGCACTCGAGGCCGGCGGCACCTCGGTGGGGCTGGGCATCGAGTTGCCCTTCGAGACCGGGCTCAACGACTACGTCGACCTCGGGGTGAACTTCCGCTACTTCTTCGCCCGCAAGACGATGTTCGTCAAGTACGCCGAGGGCTTCGTCGTGCTCCCCGGCGGGTGGGGCACCCTCGACGAGCTGTTCGAGGCACTCACCCTGGTCCAGACCCGCAAGATCACCGCCTTTCCCGTCGTCCTGGTCGGCACCGACTATTGGGCCGGGATGCTCGACTGGATGCGCTCGACGCTCGCCGAGTGGGGGACCATCGACGAGGCCGACGTGGCCCGACTGTTCGTCACCGACGACGTCGACGAGGCCGTGCGGCTCATCGTCTCGACCGACCGTCACCTCGCCCACGAGACCTCGCTGCAGGCAGCCGCCGTGCGGACCGAGGTCCGCGACGGGGAGGCACGCGGATGACCTGGCTCGTCCTCGTCCTCGCGGTCGTCCTCGTCGGGCTGACCGTCGCGGCCGTGCTCGGCCGGATCGACGGCTCGCTCGCCGAGCCGACGACCTCGCTGTCCTACCTACCGCTGCCCGAGGGGTCGCTCACCCACGCCGACCTCGAGGCGATCCGGCTGGACACCGGGCTGCGGGGCTACCGGATGGACCAGGTCGACGAGGTCATCGGCCGGCTGGCCCAGGAGATCGACGGCCTGCAGGCCCGGCTGGCGGCGACGTCCGAGGGCAGCCCGAGCGGTGTCGACGCGGGCGTCGTCGAGGCCCCCGAGCACCTCCCCTGACCGGCATGGCTCCCGTGCTCGTCGAGCGCACGGTCCAGCGGCCGTTGACGGCCGTCTGGGCCGTCGTGAGCGACGTCGCGGGCCACCGGCTGCCGCTCACCCGCGTCGAGACCGATCCCGGGCAGCCGTGCGTCGGGTGGGGTTTCCGGGCTGTGAGCGCCCTGGGACCGCTGCGCCTGGTCGATGCGATGACCGTGACGAGCTGGTCTCCGCCGCAGCCGGATGCGGCCACCGCCGAGTATGCCGTGGTGAAGACCGGTCGGGTCCTGGGCGGCTGGGCGCGGGTCACCCTCACGGCCGTCGGGCCGGCGCAGACGGGGGTCCGCTGGGCCGAGGAGATCACCCTGCGACCCCATGCCTTGGGGGCCCTCGCGCGCCCGGCGACGGATCTGGCCGTGGGCCGGATGTTCCGAGCCGCCGTCGACGAGATGCTGGCCCGCGCATGAGCCGGGCCGACGTCGTCACGGGGGCGGACGGCATACCCCGATGTGGGTGGGCGACCGGCGCGGTCGACTACCTCGCCTACCACGACGAGGAATGGGGGGTTCCGGTACGCGGCGAGGCGGCACTCTTCGAACGGCTCACCCTCGAGGCATTCCAATCGGGACTGTCCTGGCTCACGATCCTGCGCAAACGGCCGGCCTTCCGGGCCGCGTTCGCCGGCTTCGACCCGGTGGCGGTGGCCGCCTTCGGTCCGGCGGACCGGGAGCGCCTGCTCGCCGACGTCGGCATCGTCCGCAACGTCCGCAAGATCGACGCCGCGATCCACAACGCCCAGGCGGTGGTCGACCTGCGCACAGAGGGCGGTCTCGACGCGCTCGTGTGGGCGCATGCCCCGGCCCCGCGCCCGGGCCCGGGTCTGCAAAGTCTCGCCGAGCTGCCGGCGAGCACCCCCGAGTCCACGGCGCTCGCCCGGGCACTCAAGGCGCACGGCTTCGTCTTCGTCGGGCCGACCACGATGTATGCCGCGATGCAGGCCTGCGGGCTCGTCGACGACCACCTGGCCGGCTGCCATCGGGCCGGGGTAGTGCCGTGACCTCCGTCGCCGCACCCGTCTTCCCGCGGGCCGAGGCGGTGCTGGATCGGGTGTTCCGCGGCAACCTCACCGTGCAGGTCGTCTATCTCTACGGGATCACCCGCATCCTCACCGCGGTCTTCCTCGCGATCGTCGCCCCGGATCAGGAGCCCGCGGCGATGACCGACTGGGAGCGCGTCGGCTATTTCGGATTCACCCGGATCTGGGACGGCGAGTGGTACGGCCGGATCGCCGAGGACGGCTATCCCTCGACCCTGCCCCGCGACACCTCGGGCTCGGTCCAACAGAACCCGTGGGCCTTCTACCCCCTCTTCCCGTTCCTCTCCCGTGTTGTCATGGCGCTCACGGGAGGGTCCTTCCCGGTCGTCGGCTCGACCCTCGCCCTGGTGGCCGGATTCGCCGCCGCGGTGCTCATGGCACGGCTGCTCGCCGAACCCCTCGGGCGGGTCGGCGCCCTGCTCGTCGTCGCCCTCTACGCGCTCTTCCCCTCTTCGCCGGCGTTGCAGGTCTGCTATACCGAGTCCCTCGCCATGCTCATGCTCTGCGGCTACTTGCTCGCCCTGCGCCGGGAGCGGTGGCTCGTGGCGACCGGACTGGCCCTGCTCATCGGGGTGACCCGACCGATCGCACTCCCGCTCGGGGTCGTCACCATGGTCGCGCTCGTCCTGCGCTGGCGTCGCCGGGCGCAGGAGCCGCTGACGGTGCGCGAAGGCGTCCAGGCCGTCGCCGCCCTCGTCGGATGCGGTGTGGCCGGGCTGCTCTGGCCCGCGATCGCATGGCTCGGCACGGGGGAGGCCACGGCATACGTCCAGACGATGGGCGCATGGTCGGCGGGCGGGACGGTGCGCTTCTTCGAGCCGTGGCTCACCATCCCGCCCTACTATCTCGGCGAATGGGCCCTGCCCGCGCTCGTCGTGCTCGTCGCCCTGCTCGTCGCCGGGATGGCCGGCCCGTGGGCGAGCAGGCTGGGACCGGAGCTGCGGACCTGGCCGCTCGTGTATGCCGCCTATGTCATGGCCGCGCAGACCCCGGGCACGAGCACCCCCCGCTACCTGCTGCCGATGTTCCCCTACCTCGCCGTGTTCCTCGGGGTGGCCGGCGCGCGGGGGAGGGGGCGCTGGGTGCCGACCTGGGTGCGGTTCGGGGTCCTGGCCGTCCTGTTCGTCTGGTGGCAGTGGAAATGGGTGAGCGTGCTCTGGCTGTTCACCCCGCCGACCGACTGGGCCCCCTGAGCCCCGAGCGGCTGCCGGCCCGCGCGGGCCCGCTCACCGGCCGTGGAAGACCGGCTTCTGCTTGGCGAGGAAGGCGTCGACGGCGGCCATGTGGTCGGCGCTGTAGCCCGTGTCGTTCATCCGGTCGGCCTCGAATTCCAGCGCCTCGGCGAGGTCGTGCACCGCGCTGAAGGCGACGGCCCGGCGCATCGCACCGTAGGCGCGCGTGGGACCGGAGGCGAGCCGCGCGGCGAGGGTGGCCACTGCCCCCGGGAAGTCCCCGGCCGTCACGACCGACGTAGCCAGACCGATCTCGAGGCATTCGGCCGCGGGGACCGTCCGGGGCAGCAGGAGCAGCTCCTTGGCCTTGGCCATGCCCACCAGCCGGGGCAACCAGAACGAGGACCCGGTGTCACAGGAGAGCGCGATCCCGGCGAAGGCCAGGTTCATCCCCGCGGTGTCCACCATGATCCGGAAATCCGCGGCCATCGCCATCGACGCCCCCGCCCCGGCCGCGACCCCGTTGATCGCCGCGACGACCGGCTTGTCCATCGTCGCGAGCGCGAGCGCCACGGGGTTGTAGTGCGCCCGCACCGTCGCCCCCAGCCCCTCGTCGCCGCTCTTGAGGCCCTCGATGTGCTCCTTGAGATCCTGGCCGGCGCAGAACGCCCGGCCGGCACCGGTGAGGACGACGCAGCGGATCTCGGGATCGGCGGCCACCTGAGCGACGACCGAGACGAGCACCTCCTTGGTCTGCAGGTCGAGGGAGTTCATCGCGTCGGGACGGTTGAGGGTCACGGTGCCCACGCCGTCGGCGACGTGCAGCAGGACGGGAGCGGGGGCCGCGTCGGGGGAGGTCATGGGTCCCATCGTGCCCGACGTCGATTTCGTCACAGTGGGTGCGACGCGTGATAATGGTCTCTGGCCGTCCGTCCGCCGCGTGCGCGGTGGCTTACCAGAGGACGTCGGCCCGTGTTTCCGAGGAAGGGGAACCCATGGCGGCGATGAAGCCGAGGACCGGGGACGGTCCGCTCGAAGTCACCAAGGAGGGGCGCGGGATCGTCCTGCGCATGCCCCTCGAGGGTGGTGGACGCCTGGTCGTCGAGATGACGCCCGACGAGGCGGCCGCGCTGCGCGACGCCATCAAAGGATGTGACGGGGTTTCCTGAGCTTCTCCCACTTTCGAAGGGCCCTC